>VAPK010928740.1_pt1 | contig 13044 bp, 7 predicted proteins | sample 3395031 | NCBI WGS metagenome assembly VAPK01 (sample SAMN08290443, study PRJNA428436) | hydrothermal vent metagenome | isolation source: Deep-sea hydrothermal vent chimney 1 | place: Pacific Ocean: Juan De Fuca Ridge | reverse complement strand
GCATCTTTTAGTTTTAGTCTTGAAATTGATGCCGAGCTCTCAAATTATTCATTTGATATAAGGGCTCGACAATTTGGAATATATTTTCCGATAATATTGGTGACAGAAGTTGTTGCAGGGGATGTGTATATTATAGAAGGGCAATCAAATGCAGAAGCTTTCCAAAGGCCTGGTATGGGTAATGCAAATGTATTTCAAAATAATTTTATTAGGGTTTATGCAAGTGGAACGGCTTCCAATAGTAATTTGTTAGGAAATGATAATTGGTATGTAGGTGATGGCAATGTAACCAGAGATGGCAATGGTAACACAGGTCAGTGGGGTTTAAAATTAGCCTATTTATTAGTGCAATCGGAAGGAGTTCCGATTGCAATTTTTAATGGCGCTCGTGGTGGGCAATTTATTTTTTATTTCTTAAAAAATTATCCATTTGATTCTGAGCCAACAAACAATTATGAAAGGCTATTATATAGGCTAGAAAAAACAGGTCTTAAAAATGCGGTAAAAGGGGTGTTTTGGTCACAAGGTGAGAATGTGACAAATATCAATAGTGTAGATGATTATAAAAATGCTTTTTTAGATATTAAATCTTCTTGGTCAATAGATTACCCTTCAATTGAACAATTCTATATTTTTCAAATTAGAACTGGTTGTGCTTCAACATCTAATTTTATAAATTTAATGCAAACCAAAGAAGCAGAAAGACAGTTAGCAATGGAGAATTTAGATATTCATATAATGGCAACAGATGGCCTAACTCAGTATAGTGATACATGCCATTTTATGTTTACCGATGGATATGAAGAATTTGCCAATAGGATATATAATCTGGTTATGAGAGATTTTTATGGTGGTCTAGGAGGAGAAATTGAACCACCAAATATTATTGATGCTTTTCTATCTGATGATATAACTCTAATTGTTCAAACAGACGCTAGTGGATTGACGGCTAATAGTATATCAAGTAATTTTGAATTAGCCAACGCAGGATCTGCTTCAATTTCAAACATTGATATTTCAGGAAGCCAAATAATTTTTACACTTTCAGAAAATCCCGGGCCAACAGCAACAATTTCAAATTTAGGATCTGATCCAGGCACTAGTTCTGGTTTAATTACAGGTGTAAATGGTTTAGAAATAGTTGCATTTTATGAGTTTCCAATAGATTCATCAAGATTTACAATTTGGTCTGGAAACTCATGGTCTAACAATGTTCCTGATGCAAGTAAATATGCTATAATAAGTGATGATTATTCAGCTTCTAATGGTAATATTATAACTAATAAATTAACTATTAATTCGGGAGCGAATTTAAATTTTGACAGTAATACTACCAATAGTGTTGTAATATATGGTGATTTATCAATTGATGGTACTTTTACAATTGGCGATGAAGAATCATTGGTTATGTATAAGCCTTCGGCCAGTATTTCAGGGAATATAACAAAACTAGAAAATTCTACTTCAAGAAATAATACCCATGATTTTACATATTGGTCTTCATCTGTTACAAATGCATCGATAGCGAGTGTTTTTCCGGGAGTAACACTTGGTAGGATATTTAGGTTTGATCAATCCCAAACTGATGTATCAAACCCTATTGATCCAGATTATTATAAACCATGGCTTTTAGCATCCGGATCAATGATACCGGGAATGGGTTATGCTGCTGAAGGTATAAGCGGTACAACCGGGGTACATGTTATTTCCATTACAGGTACTCCAAACAACGGAAATATTAGCGTACCGCTAGAAGGGAATTTTGGTGGAGGAAATCCCGATCCTGATAATGATTTTAATTTGATTGGAAACCCATATGCCTCAGCTATAAATATTGATTCGTTATTTGAAATAAATTCAAATCTTGATGGTAATGCCTATTTATGGACACATTTTACGCCAATTTCAGGAGGAAATTCAGGAGATTTTATTGGATCAGATTATGCAATATATAATCTAAGTGGTGGAAGTAACCCAAGTGGTGGACCAGATCCAACAAATAATATAGGATCAGGACAGGGCTTTTTTGTTAGAGCAACAAGTGCCGGTTTTGTAAATTTTACGAATAATATGAGGATGGAAGGTGTAAATGATCAATTCTATAAATCTAATGATAGAAAAACTACAGTATCGAATGAGGAAGAAAAAGATAGAATTTGGTTAAGGATAGAAACAGATCAAGGTGGGATCAATCAAGTGCTCATAGCGTTTAATGAAAAGGCTACTATTGATGTAGATAGAGGATATGACGCATTAATGTTTAAAAACAGTAGTAATCCAATTTCTTTTTATTCTATGATAGAAGATAATAAATATACTATTCAAGGTTTAGGCCCATTTTCTGTTGATAAAAGAATTAATTTAGGATTTGATACTAAGGTGGCACCCAGAATGCTTACAATAAGTATAAAGAAATTGGAAGGTAAATTAAAAAGTAATGAAATGTACCTAGTTGATCATTTATTAAATGTCACACATGACTTAAGAAACTCTAAATATATATTTGAACAAATTGAGATAGGAGAAAATAAGAATCGTTTTACTTTACAATTTAGTCAGGAGTCGATTGTTTCAATTGATGAAATTGACATAAATAATAGTTTAACTGTTTCAAATACAGATTATGGATTTTTAGTAAAATCAAACAAACTTGTTCAATCTATAGAGGTTTATGACATATTAGGAAGAAAGCTAATAGATGAAATCCCAAACAAAAAATCTTTTGTTCTTAAAACAAATAATGTAAAAAAAGGTTCGGTTTTAATAATTATAGCACAATTTAAAAACGGATCTATAATGAATAAGAAAGTAATTAAATACTAATAATTTAGTCAAAATAGACCAACCAAATGAATTACCTTTTTTAGATAGTTTTTCACTATTTACATCCATAGTTTAAAAACATCCATATATCAACTAATTAAAACTAATATTAGATAAAAAAAAGTCAATAATTTGTGAAACTTAAATATAAATTTATTGATTAATCCAGGTTAAGTAAAACCTTTTTACCATAGGTAAACAAGAAATATATCTGATTTACTGCTCGAGTTTTTATTTTAAATCCATCAGAGAATTTTAATATTATAGAATTTATTTATTGAGGTTTTGATAAATCAAACTACTACTAAATGTTATTGTATAATACTGTATAAAAGCTGGTGAAAGATAAAATAATTGTTTTTCAATATAATTACTGGGTTTAGTATTATAAAATTGTAGGCCAACAAATATTTCATGTATTAATAGTAATTTTCTTCTTGGATTTTTGATTAGTTGACCAAATACCTAAATTAATTGTTGGTAATAGTTCATTTTCTTCATTATTACTCTTTTCTTGATATATATCGTAAAGCCACTTACTACAGTATCCCCCAAATAATTCTGAAAGCACTTTTATATCATCATAGTATTTTTTTTTAAGGTGATCAAATATTTTTTCTGGAATATCAATATTTGGTGAAACATTGTTCTTCTGATGAAGTTTACAATACAAATTCACGTTGTTTATATCGCCACCAATATGCCCAACTACGCTTCTGATCAGCTCATCTGGAGAATCTATAATAGCATCATAGAATCCAATTAGGATTTGATTTTTAGGATAAATATTGGTGTAATTGTATAATGTTTTAACATAATTTGATCTCAATTCTTGCTGCTTGCTATCTATAAATTTTATAATATTCTCAATATTATCACTATTATATAGGTGTTTTTGTTTTTTTGATGTATAGTGATATTCATTTTTTTTTGAAGGTGATATAAATTGAAACCGATATTGTGACCAAGCTCTCTCGATGGGATTTCTAATTATAAAAACGAGCTTTACATGAGGAGCTATTTTATAAATTCTTTTGATATCGCTAGCTTTTAAGAAGGAGTAGCTAGGTGTGAATTCGCCTGTTAATTTGTTAATTCCTTTAAAGAGGGATAAATACCAATTGTCTGTATAATTCATATAATACCACTTTATTAGCCACTTAGCATTAATTATATTCCCTTTCAACATATTGTTGAGTATTTTTATTAAAGACTTTCTTACCCATTGAATATCTTTTAATCTTTTTAAAACTAGGGTTTCATTTAATGTATTTGCTGAAGGATATTCTTTATTTCTATCGAAATAATGAATATCTCTAACAAGAGGGAATGAAAAGTCGGGGAGCTCCTTTAGTCGTAAATACACCCATGTTGTTCCTGCTTTTTGAGCCCCTATGCCGATAAAGTCTATTTTCCTCAATATTCAATACTTAAATAACTCTGTTATATATGAATAAAATTAAAAATTAGTTTATTTTTTATATATAATTCTATTAGAATTCAAATAATCATTTTTTTGAAATTCTTCACAATGATTTAGTTTTATTCTCCCACGGCACATAACATTTTTTACTATCCACATGAAGAAAATGACAAATTTTAGTACCCGCTTCGGGATCCTTTAAATTAACTACCAGGAGTTTGTCAATACTACCCTTGAAATAATCAATTACTGATGCATTATAATTTTGATAATGTTTTTTTAGAAGGTTTTCATTATATATGTCGGTTTCCGGAGTATTATAAATTATTCGATTCACCTCCCACATCCAACCTTTTTTAACGTAATTAGCTTTTATTAAATCTTGTTTCGTAGGAATAAATCCATTTCCAAATTTTATTGAGTGATATCTTGTTAGAGATTTATACCAAACTTCAGAAGAATCTCGAATTGTCAAGATAAATTTACTATTGGGAAATTCTTTATCCAATACTTTATAGGTATTTGGTAAACTAAAAGGGACATCCTGGAAGGCAATTCCGTAATATTTGACAAATTTGATAAGTTTTCTAAAATCATTTTTTCCCCAAGCTTTAACCAATAATTCTGCTGGTCTCTGTGGCCCTACATGAAACCCTTGATTGTCCATCATTTTAGCCATGCTTGTTGTCCCGGTTTTGTTCCTACCAATACAAAATATTTTTTGAGAATGACTATATTCATAGAGATGGGTTAAGAAAGTAAAATCCTTAAGAACTCTTTTTAAGAAAGAATTTTTCATAACAACAATTTTGAATAAAGACTAAAATTATTGTACATTTTTGTTAATAGACATGACTTTTATCATGTTTTAAATTAATTATTATCATGTAAGTATTGCCTAAATAAGTATGGAAAAATAATGTGAGTTATAGAAAAGAGAGGCTAAAAGAATAATTATTCAGATTATATGCTGGATTGGTAAATTAGTTTAGTTATATGATAGGCTATTATAGGAAATATATTTAAATAATAATAAATATCACAAATGAATTAAATATTTTCAAGAATGAATTGTTTTAACCAGAAATCTATCCATTCCTCACCCTCAATACCTCCCCTGCAACACTAACCGCAATTTCCATCGGAGTTTTACTATTGATATTTAACCCAATAGGAGCATAAACTTTTTCCAATAATTCTTTAGAAACCCCTTCTTTTTGCAATTCTAAAAACATCTTTTTAATTTTTGCTTTACTTCCCAAAACACCTATATATTTGATTTTTTTGGAAATTAGTTTTTTAAGAACGATTTTGTCGTTTTTAAAAGAGTTGGTCATAATTGTAATATAAATGTTTTCCCCTTCCGGTATTAACTTTTCTATATCTTTATAATTCGTAACAATTTTATGGTCGATAAAGCTATTGTTGATCAAAGTATTCAGGTCTTTCCTGTCATCGATTATAGTAACTTCAAAGTCCAATTTAGAAAATATTTCGGAGGTTGCCAGTCCAACATGCCCGGCCCCAACAATATAAAGTTGATTCAAATGGTTTATTTCTTCCCGATAGATCCATTGATTCTGGGACTGTTGTTCAAATAAAATTTTCTTATCCATAATGCATCCATTATCAAACGCTATTTTCTTTGGCTCAATTTTTAAAATGCCTTTTTCCTTGAGAAGGATTAGATTAATAATATTTAGGTCCTGTTTTTCTAATATATAGAATAGCACCAACTGCTCTCCCGAACAGATCAATCCCGAACCATCAATAATTTCACCTCTATGAATCTGTTTTTTAAGAGTGGGAGAGAAAGCTTCATTTTTTAAATAAGTTTTAGCTTCTTCCACCAACTTATATTCCATAATACCACCTCCTATAGAACCATATATCTCTCCTTCAACACCAACACCCATTTTAAAACCAGACCTTCCCGGAGAGCTGCCTTTACTGAAAACAACCAGAAGTAGCATAACCTTGTCGTATTTTTCTATTTGCGACTTTAAAAACGGATATATTTTCATTTAAAAGATATTAAGAATGAACAAAAATAGGCAAACTAAACCTTTTAAATTGATCTTATAATGAATAGAAATATTTCTCGCAGATATCGCGGATTTTCATATACTGTAACAACAAATAGACAAAAACGTAAGAATACTTCGTGAATCTATATTATATAATATTGAAATACTTTCAAAGCGAACTTACCTGGCCGCAGGCTTAGGTCACCACCCCCTGCGTTAAAAACCTCACAAAAGGGGCCAAGATTATAGATACTTTAAATCCTTGATCAAACAGGTTTTCAGTGACCGGTGCGCAGCAAAGACCTCGGGCAGGGAAGATTTTTCCTGCCACGACAGCAGGCGAGGTTGTTTCTTTTTTTATCCAAAAAAAGAATAGGAAATAAAATAAATCCATGAATCGATAGTAAATAATTTTGAAATACTTTCAAAGCGGGCTGAGCCTGGCCGCAGGCTTAGGTCACCATTTCTGCATTAAAAACTACATAAAAGGGGCTAATATAAATACTTTAAATCCTTGCTCAAATAGGTCATCAGTGACCGGTGCGAAGCAAAGACCTCGGACAGGAAAAGATTTTTCCTGCCACGCCATGCCTAACGGCAGGAAATCCGTTAGGCGAGGTGGTTCTTTTTTATCTTTAAAAAACGAACATAAAAACTTAAAATTAAAGATTTCAACTCTCTACTATCATCAGAAGTATTACACTCTAACCCTTCGGGAGGAAATCTGGCTAAAGTTCCTGCCCGCCAGTGTTAGGTCCCAATAAACCAGTTAAAGACCAAATAAAAGGGGCTAAGAAATAGGTACTTTGATAGCCGTATCAACCTTTGTAAAGAGAATGTTCATTTAGCTTTTTTGACTCCCTTTAGCTGGGCTAATCAAAAAAGAGTAACTCAGAGCAGATTAATCTTCAAAATCGGCAAAAAAACTACGAACTTTTTGTAAAGCTTCAAACATATTTTAAACTCAAAAAGAAGAATAAGTAAATAATTATTACCTTAGTAACAATTATTTACTGAGATTAAACTAACAAAAACCATCAAAACATGCCTATATTCATGGATCGTCATGATTTACCGGAATCGGTAACAGCAGAACACGTGGCCGAAATTCATAAAAAAGATCTGAAAATTGAACAGAAATATGGATGTAAAGGATTAACCTATTGGTTTGATGATAATAGAAAAACAGCTTTTTGTCTAATTGATGCTCCCAATAGAGATGCGCTTCAACAAATGCACGATCACGCACATGGGGCAATAGCAAATAGTATAATTGAAGTTGATCCAAGCATTGTTGAATCTTTTTTAGGTAGAATTGGAGATCCCAAAAAAGCGCAAAACACCGAATTAAATATTGTAAATGATCCGGCATATAGAATCTTAATGGTTACCGGATTTGAAAACAGGAACTTGAACAGGTTGATTAATCGTGGTAAAGATCTTTTAAAAAAACATAATGAATTAATAGTCAAACAAATAATTCACTTTAAAGGAAGGCTTGTAAAAAATAAATCAAATTGCTTGTTGGTATCTTTTAAGTCCATTTCAGATGCCGTTTTATGTGCTATTGAAATTCAGGTTCAATTCAAAGAGTCTATTTCTTTGAAAAACTATTCTAACCTAGAGCTGCGAATAGGTCTGAGTTCAGGAATACCGGTAACCGAAAAAGAAGAGTTGTTTGAAGATACAATTAAATTGGCAGAAAGACTATGTAATGTAGTTTTGGGAAATATTGTCGTATCTAAAGAAGTAATGGATTTGTATGAAAGTGAAAATATGAATTTGTTAATTGACAGTAATTTAATAAGAACTTTAAAGAGATCAGATGAAGAATTCTTAAATATTTTAATGGATTTTACAGAAAAAATATGGAATAATACCAATCTAAAAGTAGATGATTTTAGTTGTAATTTGGGCTTGAGTAAATCACAATTGTACAGGCGAATTAAAACCCTTACGGGGAAATCATTAAATTCATTTATTAGAGATTTTAGATTAAATAAAGCCTTGGGTTTACTCAAAGATAGAAAAGGAAATATTTCGGAAATTGCCTTTGAAACTGGTTTCAACAGCCCTGCATATTTTTCAAAATGTTTTTATGAAACCTATGATATATTACCATCTAAATATTTGGAAAGCGCCTAACACAATATTTTTTTTGTTTAAAATTTAAATTTAGAAACTAATCATAATTACTTTACCATGCCAATATTTCTTGACAGACACGATGCACCGAATGATGTTGATGCGAAACACGTTGCTGAAATGCATGTAGAAGACATCAAATTACAATCAAAATATGATTGCAAAGGATTAACATATTGGTTTGATGAAAACACAAAAAAAGGATTCTGCCTGTTCGAGGCACCAAATGAAGAAGCAATAAATAATTTGCACCATCATGCACACGGAAATATACCAACAACAATAATCGAAGTAGATGAAAATATGGTTAAGTCTTTTTTGGGAAGAGTTTCTGATACGGATAAAAATACAAATGCCACTTTGAATATCTTTGATAATTCTGCCTTCCGAACAGTATTTATATTAAAACTTTATCCAAATAGTTTAAACGATAGTATTTTTGAAAATCATCGAAATACTATGGAAGAATTAAACCTTACTATGATAAAAAGTATTGAAAATAGTGAAGGGAGTGTGGTTAAAGCCAATTTAGAATACTACTTGATATCATTTAAATCTGTTACCAAAGCAATTGATTACGCGAAGTTTATAAATTCCAAATTGCGAAATAATAAGAATTTTAATAAATATTTCACATGCAAGGTAGGTCTTCATTGCGGTGAGCCGGTAACGCATGCAGACGAATTATTTGGAAAGGTTATATTGTTTGCAAATAGAATTTGTGATTATGTTGAAGGAAATCTTATTGTAAGTTCAGCTGTGAAAAATATTTTTTTCAAAGAAAAAATAAAAAACGAATCAGATATTAATTCTGTCCGGTTTTTGAATACGGAAGAAGAAAATTGTTTAAATCAATTGGCAGATTTTTTAGATAAAAACTGGACCAATCCGAATTTAAAATTGGAAAGCTTTTGTCTCAATATGGGTTTTAGTAAATCTAAACTGTATAGAAAGGTAAAATCCCTTACGGGGAATTCATTGAATCATATAATTAAAGAATTTAGATTGCGAAAAGCCCTTGTAATTTTACGTGATCAAAAAAATAATATTTCTGAAATTGCATATGCAACAGGTTTTACCAGTCCGGCATATTTCTCAAGGTGTTTTAAAGCATATTATGGTATACTGCCTTCAGAATATCAATGAGATAATGAGTTAATGAAAAAATGAGTAATGAGATATTAGTAGTGAGTATTGAGTAGTGAGTATTTAAAAGCTTAAGACTAAAGACGTAAGACCTAAGCCAATTAGCCAATGAGTTAATTTGCCAATGAATTAGTTTTATTTAGTGTTTCTCTGTGAAAACTTTGTACTTAAAAAAACTTTAAACTTTAAACTTTAAACTTTAAACTTTAAACTTAACACTTAACACTTAACACTTAAAACTTTGGAAAATCAACTTAAATCATAAAAATAAAATATCAAAACCAAAGGCTAAAAGCCAAAAGCTAACAGCCAATAGCTAATTTACCAAATACCAAATACCAAATACCAAATACCAAATACCAGATACAAGCTACCCGATACCAGTTACTAAACCACCAATCTGAATCAATTTTACCATTATTTGAATGAAATATACAATTGAACTAACTTATAAGTGTATAATTTTGAGGTATATAAAAAACTGGAATTAAATAAAAAACAAAAATTATGCAAGACACACTTACTAAAAAAGAGGAATTACTTAAAAATTTGGAGATAGTTTTTAAAAATTGTCAGGACAGAGCAGCACATTATGATGCCAATAATCTGTTTTTCCAGGAAGATTTTGACGAATTGAAGGCAGCAGGGTATCTGTTGATCTCTGTACCCGAAGAGTTTGGAGGTTACGGTATGTCTCTATCAGAATGTGGCGCTTTAACCAGAAAACTGGCCTACCATGCAGCTCCAACTGCATTGGCCTTAAATATGCATGTGTATTGGGCTGGTTTGGTATCTGATCTATGGAGAAATGGAGATAAGTCAATGGAATGGTTACTAAAAGAGGCAGGTGAAGGCAAAGTATTTGCTGCTGGTCATGGTGAATCCGGTAATGATACACCTGTATTATATTCTACTACCAAAGCTGAAAAAGTAGATGGAGGATACGTTTTCACAGGTCATAAAATGTTTGGTAGCTTAACTCCCGTATGGGATTATTTAGGATTGCACGGTCAAGATAATTCAGATCCCGATAATCCTATGGTTATTCATGCTTATATGCCGAGAAATTCTGAAAATTATGAGATAAAAGAAACTTGGGATGATGTGATGGGCATGCGAGCAACAAGATCGGATGATACCATATTGAACGGTGTATTTATTCCGGATAAATATATAGTTAGAAAATTACCAACTGGTTTTAAAGGGATGGATGGCTTTATTTTAGGCATATTTGCCTGGGGATTATTGGGCTTTGGAAATGTGTACTTTGGTTTGGCTCAGAGAGTAGTGGATATGGTATTAGGATCGGTTCCCAAGAAAAAATCACTTTCGCTTGATAGACCTTCAATGGCTTATCACCCTGGGATTCAGCACGATGTTTCGGAAATGATTTTAGAATTAGAGGGTATTGGTCCGCATTTAGATACGATCACCCGTGAATGGAGTGAAGGGAAAGATTATGGTGCAGCATGGGGAGTGAAAATTGTAGCGACAAAATGCCATGCAGTTGAAGGTTCCTGGAGAATTGTTGACAGAGCTATGGACATTATGGGCGGATATGGAATTTCCAGAAAATCTGGATTTGAAAGGTTGTTCCGTGATGCCAGATTGGGTAAAATTCACCCTTCCAATACCTATTTAACAAGGGAAATTTTAGCAAAAGGGATGTTAGGTTTAGATCTAGATTATCAACCTAGATAAATTCAACTTCGTATTTAAAATTACTCAAAAAAATCTGCGTTATCTGCGAGAACAAATTTCACGCAGATAACGCAGATTTAAATTATAAGAACTATCGGCCTGCAAGGTTTTCAAAACCCTATCTTTAGATACGACTTCACGAGTTTACCTGCCGAAAGGTAGGGAGTGAAGTATGAACGACGTGGTGATCTCAAGTTAGCTGGGTATAATTATTCTTGAATCAACAATCAAGGTACCACAAACTCCCATTTAAGTTTGCTCAACAATTCAAAAACTTTCTCTTTGTCTTCAATTTTACAAACCGTATAGTCAAAATGATTGTTATATATTATAAGAACTAGCCCTTTTTTTTGTAATAGATTATTATTTCTATGCAAATAGTCATATGCATATTCACTAGAATTTGCTTTATAAAACTTCATATTTTTTAACAAAAGCAAATCGTGAATAGATTTTTGAGCAACTTTGGCTTTTTCACTATAGGTAAGTAAATTTTCAAAGGTTAAGATCTGGGTAATAGCCCATTGAAAATAAATAATATCGTCACCTGTATTGGTCCATCTGGCCAAATACGGATTAGGTTCAAAATTCGGATCTTCAAATTTAATTTTAACACCCCAATTCTTTATGGTTCTTAAAGAATAATCTTTATAAACAAAATCAAACTTTTGAGGGTTTGATACAGCCAACCATAATTTATTAGCAAGATCTGTTTTTTGATTCTGAGTATAAACGTCTAAAGTAAGGTAATTCACCAATTCGGTAAAGAGGTTTTTATCAATACCATAGATTTTTGTTTTAGGTAAGGTCTTGGTATAATTTCTTAACTTACTTTTAAATTTAATCTCTGTATAATCCTTATTTTGTGAGATAAGCACTAGATGTATGAGCATAAATAAAAATAAGATGGGGAATCTTTTCACTTTAAGTTTTTTTTTCAGATTGCGTATAATTAAATCAAACGATTTTCAATTTTAAATATTGGACTAATTTAAAAAAAAATCTGCTTTTAAATGGAAAAAGCAGATTTTTAATGAGGGGAGCATTGTTAAAAGTTTAGGGCTGTACCAATTCCCATTTAAATTTTTCAAATAAAGAGGTCAATTTATCTTTATTTTCTATATCGCAAACTACTATATTATAGTATCCTTTTGTTACTAACGCTACTAGTCCTTTTTTCTCCAATTCTGAATTTACACTTTCTAAATAAGAATAAGCCCAGTCATCATCTTTAGGTGAAGAAAACTTAAAATCTTTAGTAATAAGTAATTCATTAAAAGAAGTAACTACGCTTTCTGCATCATCACCATAGCTCATTAATTGAAAATATTCTAATATTTTATTTAAGGCCAATTGAAAATAGGGATATTCATCGTCACTAACTGTCCAGTCTGTTAAATACGGATTGGGTTCCATAACAATATCTCCATCTGCATTCTTTGTCCCCCAGTTTTTATTTGAAGTTACTGCGAAATCTTTAAATACATAATCAAAAGTTTTAGGATTTGCCAAAGCCAACCAGGCTTTATATACAATTTCTTCTTGTTCAGATTTTGAATAGTTTTTTTTACCCAACACACTCACAATTTCGGTTAAAAGCTGTTTATCTATACCAAGTTCTGAAGTTCTAGGCTCATTCTCTTTGTATTTATATATATAGCTTCTGAATTGCACACGCGAATAATCCGTTTGTCCAAACGAAAATAAAGATATTACCAGAAATGTAAAAGTGAATAGTAGTCTTATTTTCATAGATTCAATTTCGTTAAACTTCGTTTT
>VAPK010168619.1_pt1 | contig 13045 bp, 11 predicted proteins | sample 3395031 | NCBI WGS metagenome assembly VAPK01 (sample SAMN08290443, study PRJNA428436) | hydrothermal vent metagenome | isolation source: Deep-sea hydrothermal vent chimney 1 | place: Pacific Ocean: Juan De Fuca Ridge | reverse complement strand
GCAAAGACCCTGACCAGGGACATGCCCGAGATCAAGCCCACGATCCTCGTGTCCGTACCGACCGTGTTCAACAAGGTGTACGACGGCATCCAGAAGATGATGGAGGCCGAGGGCGGGATCAAGAAGACCATGTTCGACGCCGCCATCGCCAACGCGATCAAGCGGGAACAGTTGCTCAAGCAGGGCAAACGAAGCCGTTGGATCGACATGCAGCACGGGTTCTTCGACAAGGTCGTGCTCAGCAAGGTTCGTGACGCCTTCGGCGGTCGCCTCAAGTACGCGTTCTCGGGCGGTGCTGCGATCTCGACGGAGGTCGCCGAGTTCATCTCGGGCGTCGGTATCACCGTCTATGAGGGCTACGGTCTCACGGAGACGAGTCCGATCGTCACGGCCAACACCAAGAACGCGCGACGCATCGGTTCGGTCGGCAAGCCGATTCCAGGAGTGACCGTGGAGATCGACACCGACCTGACGGGCGATCCCGAGATCGGTGAGATCGTCGTGCACGGCCCGAACGTCATGATGGGTTACTACAACCTTCCGGAAGCGAACGAGGAAGTGTTCACGCCGAACCGCGGTTTCCGCACGGGAGACCTCGGCCACGTCGATGAGGACGGGTTCCTCTTCATCCGTGGACGGATCAAGGAGCAGTACAAGCTCGAGAACGGCAAGTACGTCGTTCCCTCCCCGATCGAAGAGCAGCTCACGCTCTCGGGCTACATCGCCCAGGCGATGGTGTACGGCGAACAGCGTCCGTACAACGTCGCGGTGATCGTCCCGGACTTCGAGTACCTGAACAAGTGGGCAGAGGAGAAGGGTCTCGACACATCCGACATCGATGCTCTGCTCGCACAGCCCGAGGTGAGGGAGCTCTTCACGACCGAGATCAACAGGGCCCAATCGTCGATCAAGCACTACGAGCGGGTGCGGGCATTCATCCTCGAGGACGAGGAGTTCACGCCGGAGAACACCATGTTGACGCCGTCCCTCAAGATCAAGCGCCGGGCGGTGATGGCCAAGCTCGGTGACCGGATCAACGACCTCTACGACGGCGACGACCCCCTCATCGGCCGCAACGAATAGGCGTCTGGCGCTGATACGGCTCGTATCCGAGCCGTATCAGCGCCAGAGTCCAAGTGGCGGAGGCGGACGGGAATCGAACCCGCCAGGGAACTCTCGCCCCCTCATCGGATTTGAAGTCCGTGACGTCCACCAGGCACGCAGTCGCCTCCACAGACGAGGGTACCCGGACACACCCGGTTAGGTACCGGTGTCGGGTGGCGCAAGGACGGACGCATCGAGACGGGTCGAACGTACCGACCCCCCGCTATCCTCGCTGCCCGTAGCCCCAACTGAGGACGGACATGGCTGACGCATCGTTGATGGTTTGGATCGATCAGGATCTGTGCACCGGTGACGGGATCTGCGAGGAGATCGCACCCGACGTATTTCAGGCACGCGACGACGGGCTTTGGGTCGTCAAGGAGAGTGCCGAGCACTGGGGCACCGAGATCGTCTTCGACGGCAACCAGGCGGCCGACGGCTCTCGCGGCGTTGCGCGCGTCCATGAATCTCAACTCGAGGCCGTCGTCGAGTCCGCAGAGGAGTGCCCGGGTGAGTGCATCATGATCGAGCCCTTCGACGAGGAGATCTTCGCCAAGCGCGGTGGGTGATATCGCATTGCCAGGATCGAGGGCCTGTCACACCATGCCGTCATGGGTGTCTCGCTCCTGATCGCCGCCTCAGATGTCATCACGACGTGACGACAACCAGCCACGCAAGGCACCACACCCACGATCCAGCTTCTGGTGGAACCTCTAGCCGGCGGCCGATGGCCGAATCTACCCCTTGATGTAACCCTCAAGCTGATCGATCAGGAACTTCTGTTCATCGATCACCGCACGCACCACGTCACCGATGGAGATCACCCCGACAAGCCGTCCATCATCGACGACGGGAAGGTGGCGGATCCTCGCATCCGTCATGAGCTGCATGCACGAGGCCACGGTCGTCGTGCTCGACACGGTCACGAGATCCGACGTCATGATCTCAGACACCATCGTCTCTCTCGATCCCCGATCGACCAGGATCACCTTCCGCGCGTAGTCCCGCTCCGACAGGATCCCCCTCAGCTCTCCGTCGGCCATGACGAGTAGCGCTCCGACGTTCCTTGCGGCCATCTCCTCGAGAGCCTCGTACACCGACGCATTCACGCCGATCGACCAGATCTCATGGCCTTTCTCATCGATGATATTCGCAACAGTTTTCTGCATATATGCCTCCCCGGACCAAGATACCAAGTTCAGGCACCACGATTCACGCGGCAGAGCTGAGTCCGACAAAGTACGCTGGCGGCCAGCAGAGATCAGACCATCCTCCCGACAGGGGAGGGTGAGGGAGCACAGCGAGCAAGGGCGGGCCTGCGATCCCGGTGCACGAAGACTCGACCCGTCAGCCGCAACCACGGAGTAGAGCAGCATCATGAACCCCGAGTACCTCGAGATAGATCTCAGCGGCCCCATCGCGACGATCGCGCTCAACCGGCCGGAGAAGTTGAACGCCCTCAGCCTCCAGATGCTTGCCGAGCTCGAACAAGCAGCAGATCTCGTAGCAAGCTCCGACTCCCGGGCGCTGGTTCTCTCCGGCAACGGAACCTCGTTCTCGGCAGGAATGGATCTCGAGACGTTCTCAGATGGCGTCCTGTTCCAGACGGACAATGACCTGAGGTACGACGCAGCGAGCCTCGGAGGCAAGGTGGCCGATGCCATCGAACGTATCCCACAAGCCACAGTCGTGGCACTTCAAGGAAACGTCGTTGGAGGGGGAATCGTCCTCGCATCGGCATGTGATCTGCGGGTTGCAGAGGAAGGGACGGTCTTCTCGATCCCCGAGATCGATCTGGGTATCCCGCTTGCATGGGGAGGGATCAAACGACTCGTGAGAGAGATCGGGCCCGCCCGCACCAGAGAGTTCGTCATGACATGCCGGCCGTTCACGGTCGAGGAAGCCCACGCTGCCGGGTTCGTCAACAACATCGTTGGAGTCGGTGAGGCGTTGGCCGCCGCGACGCACCTGGCCGAAACAGTCGCTGCAAAAGCCCGCCTTCCCATTACGACGACGAAGCGCCACGTCGCAGAGGTCCTCTCCGGCGATACCTCGCGCGACGACGCCATGGGTCTCCTTGCCGCGATCGAGGATCCTGAGTCAGTGGCGCTGCGCGACGAGTACGTTCGCCGGTTCCGATCAGGCTCGTGAGATACCTCGACGCCGCCTCCACGCGGGCATCGCTGCCGATGCACGATGCCATAGACGCGATGCGGACCGCATTCGGTAGGGACCGCGAGATACCGCAGCGTCAACTGCTCGGGGCGTCGATGTTCATGCCGGGCAGAGTCGGATCGACGTCCGGCATCAAGGTGGTATCGACCACACCCGGTAACCCGGTCGGCATCGTCGTCGTCTTCGACGCCGAAGGTTCACCGATCGGTCTCGTCGATGGCCCAACGCTCACAGCGATACGCACGGGTGCGGTCGCCGGACTCGCGACCCATCTTCTCGCGCACCCGGGCGCGACAACGATGACGATGCTCGGAGCTGGTGCCATGGCCGAGGACCAGATCGCAGCCGTTCGCGCCGTACGCGACATCGATCACCTCGTGATCTGGAGCCGATCCTTCGAACGAGCGTCCGTGCTCGCCGAGTCGGTCGGAGGGATCGCCGTGCATGACGCCGACGAGGCAGTGCGGGGTAGCGACATCGTCTCGACGGCAACGCCGTCGACCGCTCCGCTCTTTGCGGCCTCGTCCCTGTCGGGGCGGACACACATCAACGCCGTCGGCGCATACACACCAACGATGGTCGAGATCCCTCCCGAAACGGTCACAGCCGCCTTCGTCGTCGTCGACGACCAAGACGCCGCATCTCACGAGGCAGGGGACCTGATAGCTGCTGAGCGTGAACCCGATCTCGACCTGACGACGTTGCTCGAAGCAGGTTCCCCGAACCACGGCCCGCTCACACTCTTCAAGTCCGTCGGTATCGCCGCTCAGGACATCGCGGCAGCTTCCGTCGCCCTCGGCAACGCCGAGCGACTCGGCCTTGGCGTGAACCTCGGTTCGTAGAGAATCAGCGGGCAGGAAGCACTCGTTCTCCGTCTACCGTCTACCGGAGAAACCTGAGCATCCTGAATCAGTCCGGGTTTCCGACTGTGATCTGTGAACTGTGATCTGTGAACTCAGCGCCCGATCCCTATCCGCTGATTCTGGTGCTATCCACGCCGTATCACGCCAGGACGTTGTGCTCGGCGATGTCGATCGGATCCCGGTCGATAGAGAAGAACTCCATCGGGACGTCGGTGTCGAAGTTGGCTCGCTCACCCGTGATCCACTGAGCCATCATCGATCCGATGATCTGGGACTCCTTGAAGCCGTGACCGGAGAAACCGTTCACGACCGCGTAGCCATCGATCGCCGTCGGACCCACGATCGGGAGGACATCCGCCCGGTTCACCGTGTAGAGGCTGGCCATCCCCCCCGGAATCCCGACATAGGGAAGTGCAGGAAGCCGGTGGTGAAGCGCATGGATCTTGAGATCGATGAACGACCGGGCGGCAGCCACGTTGTAGCGATCCGGATCGTCGATCTCCTCGATCTCGTCCTCCTCGAGGATCGATCCGACGATGATCTGGCCGTCACCGGCTTCGGGTCGGAAATAGATGCCCCCCGCCGCGTCGCATATCACCGGGATCGGCCTCGGCACATCGGCGGGAAGGGCCCGGTAGATCACCTGGATACGTGTCGGGACGAGCGGCCACGACACCTCGAGGCCGGCCATTGCGTTGATGCGATTGCACCACGGGCCGGCAGCGTTGATGACCAGGCCCGCATCGATCACCCCGCCGTCTTGGAGACGGACACCCGTGACCCGTGACCCGGTCGAGATCACGTCGACGACCTCCGATCGCAGCCGTACCGCGACACCGCCTGCCTTCGCTGCGGTCGCGACGTCGAGCAGCGCTCCGGTAGCGTCGAAGAAGCCGGTGTCGCGTTCGACGAGGAAAGCGTTCCCATCAGCACACTCATGTTCGATCTCGCCGGTGAGGTCGAAGGGAACCATGCAGGCCGACACTCCCGGGTACATCCGGGCGAGGTCATCCCCATCGATCTGAACGGCGTCGACACCTTCAGCGACCAGGCGATCCCGGTCGTAGGCCACCTGATCCTCGCTGTCATGCATCATCCAAAGGACGCCGATGTCGTGGAACCGCCCAACAGGATCGGCCAGCCCCGTGTAGTGCGACCAGTTCCGCCAGATCACGTTCCCGTCACGAGCGATGCGTACGTTCTCAGCCCTCGTATACCGCTGACGGGTTATCGCCGAAGATCCCCCGGTCGACCCCTCTCCGAGGCCGGCACCCTTGTCGAGCACGATGATGGACAGGGACGAACGTCGCGCGACCTGATGGGCGATGGACATCCCCATGATGCCACCGCCGATGATGACGATGTCTGCAGTCTCATGCGCCACGATCGGCCTCCCTGGTCAATCAACTTCTCCAAGATACGCCTTGCGAAGATCCTCGTTGGCGAGGAGGTCCTCCGCCGTGTCGTCGAGCACGATGCGTCCGGTCTGAAGTACATATCCGCGATCGGCGATCGACAGTGCCATGTTTGCGTTCTGCTCCACCACGAAGACGGTCACACCCTCGTTGTTTATCTGCTGGATGATGTCGAAGTTCTGCTGGACGAGCACCGGAGCAAGCCCCATGGACGGCTCGTCCATCAGCAGCACTTTCGGCTTAGCCATCAACGCACGGCCAACCGCGACCATCTGCTGCTCACCACCCGACAGCGTGCCTGCCTTCTGGTTGATGCGTTCCTTCACCCTCGGGAACATCTCAAAAATGTGGTCCAACTCAGCGTCGAGATTCTCCCTGTCGGTACGAAGGTACGCGCCGATCTCGAGGTTCTCCCGCACGGTCATACGCTTGAAGAGCCGACGGTTCTCGGGCACCATCGTGACACCGCGTGCCACGATCTCTGCCGTCGTGAACCCGGTGACGACCTCACCGTCGAGAACCACGTCACCCGAAGATGGCTGCACCATGCCGAGGATGGTCTTGAGCGTCGTCGTCTTACCTGAGGCGTTCCCACCAAGGAGGCATACGAGTTCACCGGCGTTGATCGACACGTCCATGTCCTTGAGGACATGGACCGGTCCGTAGTGGATGTTGATCCCGCGGAACTCGAGAACCGGTGTGCCCTCACTCATTCTTCGCCTCCACAGGTCGCCCGAGATACGCCTCGATCACGTCGGGGTCGTGCGAGACCGTCTCGTAGTCACCCTCTGCGATCTTGACCCCGTGGTCAAGGACCACGACCCGGTCCGACACGTCTCGTACGACACGCATCTCGTGCTCGATCACGACGATCGTGTACCCCCGCTCGTCTCGCATCCTGCGAATCAACGCAGTCAGTTCGGCGGTCTCACGAGGGTTCATGCCTGCGGTCGGCTCGTCGAGGAGGATCAGCTCCGGCAACGTCCCCATGGCTCGGGCGATCTCGAGGCGCCGGCGGTTGGCGTACGAGAGGACGAACGCCGGCTGATCCCACCGGTATCCCTTGAGCCGCTGTCCGAAGAAGGACAAGATCTCCTTGGCGCGTTCCTCGATCTCCTGCTCCTCCTTGCGGAACGATGAGGTGTTGAGCAACGACCGAAAGATGCCGGTGTTGGTGCGGGCATGCTGAGCGACCATGACGTTCTCGAGAACCGTCATGTTCGGGAAGAGGCGAACGTTCTGGAACGTTCTGGCGATGCCGAGTTCGGTGATCTCGTGCGGCTGATGACCTGAAATGTCGACACCGTTGAAGAGGATCTGTCCCTCGTCCGGAGCGAAATATCCGGTGATCGTATTGAAGAACGACGTCTTGCCCGCCCCGTTCGGCCCGATGACCGACACGATCTCACCCTCATCGATGGAGAAGTTGACGCCATCGAGCGCCTGAACACCTCCGAAACCCTTCCTGAGGTTCTTGATCTCGAGAACCGGCATCAGGATTCACCCTCCTCGGTCACACCCGGATCACCGGTGAGCCACGCGTCCTGGCTCATCTCTTCGTGATGAAGCTCGCGTTGTCGACGAATCGATGGCCACAATCCCTCGGGACGCTTCAGCATCATGATGACGAGAAGTGCCCCGTAGACGAGCAGCTTGAACTCACCGAACTCCTGGAGGAGACCAGGCTGGGTGGGGCCGCCGAGTACACCGATCAAGACGATCGCGCCAACGATCACGCCCGGGATCGAGCCCATGCCTCCCACGATCACGATGACGAGGATGATGATCGACACGAGGAGTTTGAAGGAACTCGGGAAGATCGATCCGACCTTGACGGCGAAGATCATCCCGGCGATCGCTGCGAAGATCGCACCTATGACGAACGCCTGGAGCTTGACCTGCGTCGTGTTGATGCCCATTGCCTCTGCAACGTCTTCATCCTCGCGAAGCGCCGTCCAAGCTCGTCCGGTCCTCGTCTTTTGCAATCGCCACGCGACGTAGATCGCCACGGCCACGAAGACGGATATCAGGTAGAACATCGCTTGCGAGCTCGTTCCCTTGATGGCGATGGGTCCCAGCGCTGCCGACGGAACGTTGGTGATGCCCTGGGCGCCTCCGAAGTATGGCGCGAGGAAGTCCGAGAGGAACAGGATCCGCACGATCTCTCCGAAGCCGAGCGTGACGATTGCAAGGTAGTCACCGCGAAGCCTGATGACCGGTGTGCCGACGGCCACACCGGCGATCGACGCCATGATGATGACCGTCGCCAGGATCAGCCAACCCTCCCATGACAGGAAGTTGAGTGTCAGCTCCGGCGTCCAGAACGGTGACTGGGCGGAGGTGAGCACGGCAGTCGTGTAGGCACCGACGGCGAAGAACGCGACGTACCCGAGGTCGAGCAACCCCGCAGATCCGACGACAATGTTCAGACCAAGCCCCATGAGCACGAACAGCCCGACGTTGGCGAGGAGTTCGTTCGTGAGCCCGCCCAGGATCATCGGAAGGAAGATCACAGCAAGGATCGTGATCCCAATCGCGATCGCGTTCTTCCGGAAGCGAACCGCGGGGTCCAGGTTGAGACGTTCCATTCTTCGTTCTGTGATCGTGCGTTCGTCGGAGCGGTACCCGAGAACACCGAACACCAACGCGATCACGAGAGCTGAGATCGTCGTGAGCCCACCGTTGAGCTCGTAGATCCACCCCGCCACGAACTCGACGCGGAGGCCCTGGGTGATGTCGGTCACGATGATCTCGAGAAGAGCAAAGAGGACCACACCGGTCGCGGCGAAACCCAACGCTGCGCGTACCTTTCGAGGAACGATCGTGAGAACGCCTCCCAACAGGCCCAACAGGCCCGACCCGATGATCCACAACATCGCCGCGATGCCGACCCCCCGCCCGAACGTCAAGAGCTCGATGAGGTTCGGGCCGAGGTTCCTGAAGATTTCGGTGAGGTCGATCGCGTCGATGACGACGATGAAGAACGAGAAGAACAAGCCGGAGAGCAGGCCGACGACGAGGCCAGAGATCAGCTCACGCTCACCCTTTTCGGGAGTCGGCGAGCCGCCGGGAGTATCGTCTCCGGCCGCGATACGTCCGTAGACGACGGGAACCCACAACAACGTGACGAACCCGAGGCTCAGCCACGGTGAGATGATCAACCGCCGGTCCAGTGCGGTGACCATGCCGATCGCCGCGATGAAGGACATGGTGAGTCCGCCGAGTGCTCCCCACCGCTGCACCTTCGACCAATCGACCGGGTTCATGGCAGTCGAATCGGGCGCGTCTGTACGTTCCAACATGTCGGTCATCAGGCGCGGTCCTCCTTCCCGAGTTGCTCACCGAAGAGACCCGCCGGTTTGAAGATCAGCACGAGTACCAGCGCTGTGAACGCAACGACATCCTTGAGCTGGCTGAGACCCGGGATCACGATTGTGAAACCGGCGAACCCCACAAAGCTCATGAGCACCGAAGCTGAACCCAGGACGATCATGCTCTTGCGATGCAGGAAGTTACCGCCCGCGATCGCTGCGCCACCGGCGACGAGGAGCACGACAGCGAGGGCTGTCGGTATCTGCCAGGAGAGTCCTCGTAGGACCACGTTCGGGCCGAGGCCTTCGAAGAGTCCGAGAAGGATACCACCGAGCATGGCGCCCACGATGTTGCCGATGCCACCGAGCACGGCGGCGGTGAAGGCCTTGATACCTGGCAGGAACCCCGTGATGAAGGAGACGCTGCGGAACATCAACGCCCACAACAGCGCAGCGACACCCGCCATTGCGCCGCCGACGGCGAACGTCATCACGATCACCCTGTCGACGTTGATACCCATCAACGCCGCGATCTCCTTGTCCTCTGCAACGGCACGCATCGCTCTCCCGGTGGCAGAGCGTTCAACGAACAGCCAGAGCGTCGCCATCGACACCGCCGCCAGTACAACGACGAGCACCGTGGTGCCGGGGATCCTGAAGCCGAGTACGTCGATCGGATTGCTCAGCCACTTCGGCGGTGCCGGGTACGTCTTGACCGCAGGGCCGACAAGGAGTTGCACCGCGTTCTGGATGAAGAACGAAATGCCAATCGACGTGATCAGCGGGATGAGTCTCGGCGCATTGCGCAGCGGCCGGTACGCGATCTTCTCGATCAAGACCGCGGTGAATGTCGACGTCGCCATTGCGACGACGAGCACGATCAGGATCGACAGAATGAAGTTGGCTTCCCACAGACCGACGTCGAAGAGTGCGTTGGCGGTGAAGAAGCCAACCATCGCCCCCACCATGAACACTTCGCCGTGAGCGAAGTTGATGAACCCGAGCACGCCGTACACCATCGAGTATCCGAGAGCGATCAGTCCGTACATCGAACCCTGGGCGATACCGGAGATGAAGAGCTGCTTCCAGGCCGCTGCGCTCAGCCCGTTCCCCTCGAGGCCGAGCGCTATGGCGCCGACGGTTCCCCACACGGTGACGAAGATCGCCATCACGCGTACGGCCCACAGGAATGAATCCGTCCAGGAGAACTTGAAGGTTCGCGTCTTCGTCGCCGTTGTGGTCATGTGTTTGCGAGTAAAGCAGAAAGCCGGCGCCTAGACAGGCGCCGGCTCTCGCGTTCAGTCGTCGTCGGTTCAGCCGTTGGGCGAGAACTCGTAGACGATGTTGGTCTTCCCTGCTTCGATGTTGCTCGGATCCTCATGGAGGACGATCGAGATGCGCTGTGCGCCGCAGTCGCCGAAGTCGTCACACGACAGGGTTCCGATGATGCCGCTGAAGCCCTTCGTCGCCGACAGCTCATCGCGGAGCGCCTGGCGGTCGATGAACAACGAACCGTCATCGAGCTCGACGGCGACCTTGTCGATCGCCGACAGCAACAGAACGGTTGCGTCGTAGCTGTGTGCCCAGAACGCAGCCGAAGGCGCCTCGCCGTACGCGGCCTGGTAGGCCGCGAGGAAGTCCGCAGCCGTCGTGCCGATCTCGGAGGCGTTGTTGCCGTAGTCCAGGTTCGGACCCGAGAAGTACATACCGGCAGTCTCAGGCAACTCCATGAAGTTGTCCGTCAACAGACCATCTGCACCGATCAGGACAACATCTTCGAGTCCTGCAACCTGTCGTACCTGCTGGGCGATGAAGCCACCTTCAGGCATGAAGATCGGGAAGTAGATGACCTCAGGCTCATTCTGAGCTACCTCGGTGAGCACACCGGTCATGTCCGTGTCACCCTTGTTCACAGCCGTGAAAGCAACGATCTCACCACCGAGCTTCTCGAACGCGTTCTTGAACGCCGTCGCAAGACCGTTGGTGTACGGGTCACCATCGTGGATCGCCGCAGCCTTTGTCAGGCCGAGCTCGTTGAACACGAAGTTCGCAACCGCTTCGCCCTGGAAGAGGTCGTTGTGCGCCGTGCGGTAGTAGCCGGGGCTGTAGTTCTCGCCCGGTGTTCCTGCAAGGTCCGACGTGAGTGCCGGGGACGTGTTCGATGGGGAAATCATGACCATGCCGGCCTCAGAGATGAGCGGCATCGCACCCGTTGCTGCACCGGAGCAGGACGTTCCGATCACACCAACGACCTTGTCGTCGGATGCGATTGTCTGACCGGCAGCCGCGCCACCTTCTGCGGAGCAGAGGTCGTCGAGCGGAGTACCGATGCTCACGTCGTGGCCCTTGATCGGACCGAAGTCCGTGATCGCCAGCTCTGTGCCTCTCTGGTTCGGAACGCCGAGGAACGCGACGTCACCCGAGATCGCCTCCAGGCTGCGGATCTGGATATCCTCACCGGGAGCGACGGTGACCGCACCGAGCGGACCCGCCTCGGGAACTCCGCCACCGGCCTCGGTCGTGGTCGTCTCTCCAGCTTCTGTCGTCGTCGTTTCTTCCACTACCGTCGTGGTTGTCTCGCCAGCTGTGGTCGTCGTTGCCGACGCCTCATCATCTCCGCCACTGTTGATGGCGATGATCACAATCACGATCAAAGCGACAGCGGCAACAGCGATCCACGGCAGCCATTTCTTTAGGTTGTCATCCACCTTGGGGCCTCCATACATCTTCTCGTTAGATACGGGCAACGCCCGTACATCGCGGCAGGGTAGGCATTCCGTGAGTAACCGGCAACACGAACCATCAGAGTGGGTACCTTTAGGCTCGATGACGGAGACTCCCGGAGCCCACGTAGCTCGACAACGACAGCGCCTCACCGCATCCGAGGTCGACTTCGACGTCACGAGGCAGAGAGCCATGCTCATCGGTCTCGTTCGCTCACGAAACGACCGGGCCCGGGGAGAGTCCAGCCTCGCCGAACTCGCCCTGCTGACCGATACAGCGGGATCTGATCCGGTCGAGATGGAGCTCGTTCGGCGCGAGCGACCCGATCCGGCGACGTTCATCGGGAAAGGCAAGCTCGCAGAGTTGGTCTCGATCTCAACGGCTCAGGACATCGACGTCGTCGTGTTCGACAACGAGCTCACCCCGGCCCAGCAACGGAACCTCCACCAGGCGTTCAAGTGTGATGTCGTCGACCGTGTCGCGTTGATCCTCGACATCTTCGCTCAGCATGCCCATACGAAGGAAGGCATGCTCCAGGTCGAGCTTGCCCAGCACCGGTACCGGCTCCCGCGCCTTCGTGGCAAGGGTGTCGAGCTCTCACGGCTGGGCGCCGGGATCGGTACGAGAGGACCGGGAGAGACGAAGCTCGAGACCGATCGGCGACGCATCCTCGACCGGATTCGGAAGATCGAACGAGAGCTCAAGGATGCAAGCCGCTCCCGTGCCACCCGAAGCAAGCAACGCAAACGCGCCGGCGAGCCGGTTGTGGCGATCGTCGGGTACACCAATGCAGGCAAGTCCACGCTTTTCAATCGACTCACCGACGCTGGCGTGCTCGTCGAGGATCGCCTCTTTGCGACACTCGACTCGACGGTTCGCCAGCTCTCGCTCCCCCACGGACATGAGATTCTCGTCTCGGACACCGTCGGCTTCGTGCGAGACCTGCCACACGAACTCGTCGAGGCATTCATGTCGACCCTCGAAGAGGTAGCCGACGCCGACCTGCTGGTGCATCTCGTTGACGCATCCGATCCCGATCCCGACCACCAACTGAGGTCCGTGCGCATCGTGCTGTCCCAGATAGGCGCGACGGACATCGACGAGTTGGTAGTTTTCAACAAGATCGACGCGACGGACACACCCACCGAAGAGCGTCTCAGGGCGCTCCACCCCGATGCCGTGTTCATCTCGGCGAAGGAGGGCGATGGTGTCACCGAACTCCTCGACGCCATCGCAGATGGACTCAACACGAAGACCGTGGAGCTGACGCTCCACGTCCCGTATGCACGCGGGGACGTTCTCGCCGAACTCCACGAGATCGGGGACGTTCTGCGTGTCGAACACACTTCGGAGGGAACCGAGACGACGGTGAGGATGCCTCACGATGACGCGAACCGCTTCCGGGAGTTCGTGGCCGACTGACAACCCATCCCTCCTCCGTCCCCCCTTCAGG
>VAPK010045247.1_pt1 | contig 13045 bp, 10 predicted proteins | sample 3395031 | NCBI WGS metagenome assembly VAPK01 (sample SAMN08290443, study PRJNA428436) | hydrothermal vent metagenome | isolation source: Deep-sea hydrothermal vent chimney 1 | place: Pacific Ocean: Juan De Fuca Ridge | reverse complement strand
TAGTTCAATAGACTTTTTCCAAATCTTCAAATCTTCAATTTTATGCATAATATTTCTAACTACTCAATACTAATGTCTCTCTACTAGTTTCTTAATGGTTTGCCCGTCTTCAATGTATGTTCAATTCTTTCTAATGTTTTTCTCTCTGTTAAAAGTGATAATATAGCTTCGCGTTCCAGGTCTAACAAATATTGTTCACTTACTTCTGTTGGTTCCGATAAATTACCACCAGCCATTATATAACCTAACTTATTAGCTATTTTTTTATCGTGCTCTGATGCATATCTGCCTTTTTCTAAACTATCGGTTCCTACCATAAACATACCTAAAGCTTGTTGGCCAAGAACTTTCACCTTTTGTAGTGTAGGTTTGGTATAGCCATCTTCCAACATTTGAATGGCATATTGTTTAGCGGTGGCAATCTGCCTTTCAGCATTAACTACTACAATATCTTTTCCTTTTTGGTAGTAACCTAAATCGTATGCTTCATAAGCAGAAGTAGCAACTTTTGCCATGGCAATATTTATAAAAGCATCTCGTAAGCGGTTTAGTTTAACGTCATCTTTTATCCAAAGATCAGACACTCTTTTGGTCATCTCTTTTGTTCCGGCTCCAGCCGGAATAATTCCAACTCCAAATTCTACCAAACCTGTATAAGTTTCTGCAGTAGCTACCACTTTATCAACGTGCATGCTCATTTCACAAGCTCCTCCAAAGGTCATACCACGAGGTGTGATCAAGGTAGGCACAGAAGAATAGCGCAAACGCATTACCGTATCCTGAAAGGTTTTGGTCGCCATTGCTAATTCATCATACTCTTGTTCAACAGCTAACATAAAAGCCATGGCTAAATTGGCACCAACTGAAAAATTAGCGGCCTGATTACCTAAAATTACTGCCTCATATTCTTGTTCTGCCAAATCAATTCCTTTATTGATGGCCTCCAGAACACCACCACCTATTGTATTCATTTTAGACTGAAATTCAACGTTTAATACTCCATCACCTAAATGTTGAATTGAAGCTTCACTATTATTCCAAATCGATTTGGCTTCACGAATATTATCTAAAATAATAAAAGCATCCTGACCAGGAATTATTACCTGAGTCTTGGTACTGGTATCATAAAAATATTTAGCCCCTTCTTTCACTGAATAAAAAGAGGATTCACCATTTTGTACCATTTCAGAAACCCAATTATTTGGCAAAAAACCTTCTTTTTTCATCATTTCAATTCCAGCTTCAATACCAATCGCATCCCAAATTTGAAACGGACCATGCTGCCATCCGAAACCTGCCTTCATTGCATCATCAATTCGATATAATTCATCCGAAATTTCGGGTATTCGGTTGGAGGCGTATTGAAACATAGCAGAAAAGGTTTTTCGATAAAATTCACCTGCTTTATCCTTACCATTTACTAAAACTTTAAATCTGTCGATTACATTGTCAATAGTTTTGGTCATTCCTAAAGTCGCAAACCTTACTTTTTCTCCGGGTCTGTATTCCAAAGTATTGAGATCCAGACCTAATATTTGTTTTCTACCCTTTTCATCAACTATTTTTTTATAGAATCCTTGTTTGGTTTTACTACCCAACCATTTTTTTTCCATCATTTGATTGATGAAATCAGGAATTGCGAAAGTACCATGCATTTCATCGTCAGGTGCATTTTGTGCTACACCATTAGAAGTATGTACTAAGGTATCTAAGCCTACAACATCAACTGTTCTAAAAGTAGCAGATTTAGGTCTGCCAATTACAGATCCTGTTAGTTTATCAACTTCTTCAACGGTTAATCCCAACTCTTTAACCGTATGAAATAAACTCATAATACCGAAGATTCCAATTCTATTTCCAATAAAAGCTGGAGTATCTTTTGCCAAAACAGCTGTTTTGCCCAAGTATTTTTCTCCATACATCATTAAAAAATCTACTACATTTTGATCACAATTGGGGCCAGGAACAACCTCAAACAATTTCAAATATCTCGGTGGATTAAAGAAATGTGTTACTGCAAAATTCTTTTGAAAATCCTCGCTACGTCCCTCATTCATGTATTTAATTGGAATACCGGAAGTGTTTGAAGTGATTAAAGTACCTTCGCGGCGGTATTTTTCGATATTTTCAAATACTTGTTTTTTGATGTCTAATCGTTCAACAACAACTTCTAAAATCCAGTCGACATCTTTAATTTTATGCAGATCATCTTCTAAATTACCTGTAGAAATACGCGATGCAAACTTTTGATCATAAATAGGGGAGGGTTTAGATTTAAGAGAGGCTTTTAAACTATCGTTAACAATTCTATTTCTAACTAATTTATTCTCTAAATTTAAGCCTTTCGCCTCTTCTTGTTTATTCAATTCTCTCGGAACGATATCTAATAGTAAAACTTCAACGCCAATATTGGCAAAGTGACAAGCAATACCTGACCCCATAATTCCAGAGCCAATAACTGCAATCTTTTTGATGTGTTTTTTCTTCATGAATAGATTATTTATTTATTGTATGTGCGTCTTTATTGAAAATAGACTTTTGATTGATCATTTGATTGATCAAGTCGGTTACTTCAAAAAAATGATTTATTTTTTCTTCCGAAATATTTTCTTTTATAGATTGGTTAAATTTTAAAACAGAATTTTTTGAAACTTCACGTTTCTCTTTACCAAAATCAGTTAATTTTATAAATACACTTCTTCCGTCTTTCGGATTTTTCTCTCTGTATATTAGACCTTTATCTTCCATATTTTTTAATATTCGTGAAAGACTTGTCGCTTCCATTCCCATAGAAGGGCCTAAAGCAGTCGAAGGTGTTCCATTATCAAAATCGATATAAAGTAAAGCCATTGCCATTGCCATAGTACTTTCATGCTTAGCTGCTTGCTCATTATAAATCTTAGCTACGGCTTGCCAGGTCGCACGTAGAGCGTGATCTATGGTTTTTTCTTTTTGCATGCTCAAAGATATAAAAAAATACTATGCATGCATAATAAATTTTAAAAAAAATTATTTTTTGAAATTAAATATTTGTAATTTTAAACAATAATCAAAACCATACTGTAAATATAAAATCTATGAATAGTCGAGAATTAATAGGGAAAATTACCATTCAAGAAAATATTAGTCCAATTGAAAGAAACAAGATCAAAAATACCTTTGTGATTCACATACCAAATCCTTTGGCATCCTATTACAGTAGATTTACAGAAGTGAACAGACCCAATTCAATTGTTTTTGTAACAAAAAATCCGGTTTCTTTCGAAAAAATTTTAAGAGCAACAGATGCAATAAATACCGAAAAAAATATAAATATTAGTGGTGCCAAATGTGAGGTAATACTGGGAAGAAAAAAACATAGCGGAATAAGGGTAAAGGGCATTGATAGATATACGAATATTGAAAATATTCAAAATGAGTTTAAAAAACATGATTTTGATTATGCAAAGAGTATACGATTGAATAAAGGTACAGATTCGATTGTTAGAATAAATAAATTCTTTAATCTGGTTAAAATTGAAGAAGGCCTTTATCAATCTCCAAACAATAAAGATAGATACTATATAGAAATTCCTAAAGATGTAAGTTGGGAAAAATTTAGAGATCTTACTTTTGATATTAAAAATAACGTATCGGTAACCAATTATGATATTGCAAAAGGAATATTTTATGAAAATGAGGGAATAACCGATGTACTTCGGGTTGTAAAACCAAATGTTACTTTAAATATGATTAAAGAAATTCAACAAAAATATTTAGACAGACTTTCTTAAAAATCTTTGATCTTATAAACTTTTCAATTTACTATATTTGAATTTTTAAAATTTATATATGGATAATATATTAGTTGCCGAAAATATCGATAAGAATTTTGGAACCTTTAAGGCTTTGAATAATATATCAATTGAAGTACCGAGGGAGAGCATTTTTGGATTACTTGGACCAAACGGGGCTGGAAAAACTACATTAATTAGAATTATAAATCAAATTACTATGCCCGATCTTGGTAAAATTTATTTCGATGGGCATAGGTTACATGCCGATGATGTTCATTATATTGGGTATTTACCCGAAGAGCGTGGTCTCTATAAAAGAATGAAAGTTGGAGAACAGGCTTTATATCTCGCTCAGCTTAAAGGACTTACGAAAAGTGATGCAAAAACAAAACTGAATTACTGGTTTGAGAAATTTGATATTGGAAGCTGGTGGAATAAAAAAGTTGAAGAACTCTCAAAAGGAATGGCTCAAAAGGTTCAATTTATCATTACCGTTTTGCATGAACCCAAACTTTTAATTTTTGATGAACCATTTAGCGGTTTTGACCCGATCAATGCCCATTTGATCAAAGAAGAGATACTAAATTTGAAAAGGAACGGATCCACTATCATATTTTCTACTCATAGAATGGAATCTGTGGAAGAATTGTGTGAGTATATCGCCTTAATTCATGAATCAAACAAAATACTAGACGGAAAATTGATCGACATAAAGAAACAATTTAAAACAAACACTTTTGAAGTAGGTTTAAATACAGATCAAAAAGAAAATTTACTTTCTAATTTGAAAGAAAGATTTGATGTGAGTCTTGCCTCGTTTAAATCATTGGAAGACGATCTGAAAATGAATATAAAGTTAAAGGATAATGAGTCATCTACAGATCTGATAAAATATTTAAATAGTAAAGCTATTATTAATCATTATATGGAAGTTGTACCAACTGCAAGCGATATTTTTATAAGAGCAGTTGAGCAAAATTCGTAGTCAATTTAATATTTAAAAGAAAAAATTAATGAACAAATTGAAATTGATCATAAAACGTGAATTTTTAGCCAAAGTGCGAAATAAGACCTTCATTGTAATGACTTTTTTGAGTCCGATATTAATGATAGGAATGATTGCTTTGATTGGTTTTTTAACCAAGAGTAGCATGGAAAAAAAATCGATTGTGGCATATGTTGATGATTCAGGAGTTTTTAGTGAAGATGATTTTAAAGATACAAAAACAATTCAATTCGAGAATTTAACTTCAGTAAAAATTGATCAAGCTAAAATTATTGTAAGTGAGGCGTCACATGAAGGACTTTTATATATCCCAAAAATGGATAGTATCGATCAAATTGCAGAAAACATCCGGTTTTTTTCTGAAGATTCACCTGGAATGGTCACTATTTCAAAATTGGAATCTATCTTGTCTAAACGATTGCAAAAGGAAAAAATGATGCAATTGAACATAGATCTCAATAAATTAGATCGATCGAAAGTCAATGTTGACATCAAATTGGCGAATTTTACAGGGCAGCAATCGTCAAAATTAATTAATGGAATCAAAATTGCCTTAGGAATGGGTGCCGGTTACATGATTATGATGTTTATAATTATTTACGGCGCTATGGTTATGCGCAGTGTAATTGAAGAAAAAACCAGTCGAATAATTGAAGTTATAATTTCGTCGGTTAAACCATTTCAATTGATGATGGGTAAAATTTTAGGTACAGCTGCAGCCGGATTAACTCAATTTTTAATATGGGGAATATTACTAGCGATAGTATTTATTGGTAGTTCTTATTTTTTTGGTGTAGATCTGGCTTCTGAAACAATGAATAACCAACAATTAAGTGCAGATCAAATGGAAGTTATTGCACAAAATGATACGCAATTTATTTTCAGTGAAATTTTAAATTTACCTCTTATAAGTATGTTTATTTATTTCATACTGTATTTTTTACTGGGTTATTTACTGTATAGTTCTTTGTATGCAGCTATAGGAGCTGCAGTTGATAATGAGACAGATACGCAACAATTTATGCTACCGGTTATAATGCCTTTAATGATTGGTGTGTATATTGGTTTTGCCACAGTTATTAACGACCCACATGGTACTGTTGCAACTGTTGCTTCAATGATACCATTTACTTCGCCTATTGTTATGCTAATGAGAATTCCATTCGGGGTGCCATGGTGGCAAATATTAATTTCTCTGTTTTTATTATGCATTACCTTTTTAGGAGTAGTATGGATAGCAGCTAAAATATATAGAGTTGGAATTTTAATGTATGGTAAAAAGATAAATTACAAAGAGCTTTATAAATGGATAAAGTATAGTTAAATAAATTTTAGTATAAAATGTCAAAAATATTAATAATTGAAGACGAAGCTGCAATACGAAGAGTATTGGGTAAGATAATTTCTAATGAAAGTGAAAGTTTTGAAGTAGAGGAAGCCGAAGATGGTCTTGTTGGATTTCAAATGTTAGAAAAAAAGGATTATGATTTGGTCTTATGTGATATAAAAATGCCAAAAATGGATGGTGTAGAGGTGTTAGAAAAAACGCAAAAAATAAAGCCCGACATACCTTTTATCATGATTTCGGGCCATGGTGAGTTGGAAACTGCTGTACAGACCATGCGTTTAGGTGCATTCGATTATATTTCAAAGCCACCAGATTTAAATAGATTACTTAATGCCATAAGAAATGCATTGGATAAAAAACAATTGGTAGTTGAAAATAAAAGATTAAAAAAGAAAGTTAATTTAAACTATCAAATGATTGGCGACAGCGATGCAATAGTTGCGATAAAAAAAATGATTGATAAAGTTGCTCCAACAGAAGCCAGAGTATTGATTACTGGAAATAATGGTACAGGTAAAGAACTTGTAGCACATTGGTTGCACCAAAAAAGCAATAGATCTAATGCTACTTTGGTGGAAGTAAATTGTGCAGCTATTCCTTCTGAATTAATTGAAAGTGAGCTGTTTGGTCATGTAAAGGGTTCTTTTACTGGTGCAAATAAAGATAGAGCAGGGAAATTTGAAACCGCTAGCGGCGGAACAATTTTTTTGGATGAAGTAGGAGATATGAGCTTATCAGCACAGGCCAAGGTTTTAAGAGCATTACAGGAAAATAAAATTAGTAGAGTAGGGAATGATAGAGATATTAAGATCGATGTACGGGTTATTGCTGCTACCAACAAAGATTTAAAAAAAGAAATTGAACTAGGAAAATTTAGAGAAGACCTCTATCATCGTTTGGCAGTAATTTTAATTCATGTGCCATCTTTAAATGATAGAATAGAAGATATTCCATTATTAATAGATTATTTTTCAAAATCAATTTCAGAACAACAAGGCATTTCTCAAAAAATATTTCAGCATAGTGCAATCGAATTACTACAAGAATATGATTGGACAGGGAATATCAGAGAATTGAGAAATGTAATCGAAAGATTATTAATTTTAGGAGAGGACGAAATCAGTGAGACTGATGTCAGGTTATTCGCCTCTAAATAAATTTCTTTTTTTTCTATAATTGAATTTAAAAGCAAGGATGTTTTTTAGTTTGGTCGTTTCTTGTTTTTGAATTCATTCAATAATTTTTTATTGAATTCATGCTCAACGCCATTTAATTTAAGAATTTTATTTGGAGATATTACATTTTTCAAACTACTAAAAAGCTCTTTTTTTGCATCTAATAAGGCTTGGTCATTTTGAATAAGTTTTCTCAATAATTTTTCGGCATCTGCTTGTTTTAGGGCATCTATCCCGCCTTGTTCCATTATTTGCTTATGTGCTTCTCTTCTTTTTAACACCTTCAATTCAAACATTTTATCTTCAAAATCATTGTAAATTGGCCAAAATTTCTCTGCCTCCTTTGAACTCAAATCTAATTTTTCTGTAATGAAGGCTGTTTTATAAGCCTTTAATTTCTCTCGTCTGTTTTGTTGTGCATTTACATTGCCTACAAAAAAAACAAAAAACAATAAAACAAAAATAATTCTTCCCATAACTTTAATCTTCAATTATTAAATTTTCAACTTCTGTATAATCTAAGTATTCTAAAATCTCATCAGAATAATCATTCTCTATCACTAGTTCAATATCATTAAAAGTATCATCAATATCATAAGAATTAAAAGAGATTAGATCTTCATCTATCCAATTCTCAATTTCAGCAATTTGAATAGACTCTATATTGTATTCGTTTTTGTTAAAAAGAAAATCATTCAATCCAAAAAATAACAACAAAGATGCCGCAGCAGCAAAAGCAGAGATCAAAACCGATCTTTTTAAATTTATAATTTTAGTTTTCTTGTTGGGTAATTTTTGAATTAAAACATTTTCGAATTCATTAAAATAATTATCCGGTGTATGAAAACCTGTTTCCCTATCTTTTATGGTTTGCTGTATTATTTTATCTTCAACTTTAGAAAAATAATTTTTGGGAATAGAGTATCCTATTGATTGAACATTATTTAAATTTTTAATATTGCTATCCAATTCGTCAAAATAATTAACCGGAGTCTTAAAACCACCATTATTCTTTTTCCATTCGTTCAATATAATTTTCTTTTTGTTTTTCATTTGTAAATAATACAATCACCTTTTATTTTAAACTTGTGATTCCTTCGTTAAAAACACTTCAATTTTCTTTCTTGCATGATGATAGGAAGCCTTTAAGGCACCTACCGAGGTTTCCAGTACTTCAGAAATAGCATCATATTTCATATCTTCAAAATATTTCATATTAAAAACCAATTGTTGTTTTTGAGGTAAGGTTGCAATAGCTTTTTGTAGTTTGAACTGAATCTCATCTCCATCAAAATATACATCTGCCTGTAAATTCTCAACTAACTGATTCTGTAAAGTCTCATAATCCACATTTTTTATATTAGCCTTTTTATTCAAGTGGGAAATAGACTCGTTAGTTGCAATTCTGTACATCCAGGAAAACAGCTTACTCTCTCCTTTAAAATTGTTAATATTCTTAAACACTTTTATAAATGTATTTTGTAACACATCGTCAGCATCTTCATGCCTAATTACAATTTTTCTTATATGCCAGTACAGACGTTCCTTGTACAGTCTTACTAACTCACGAAATGCCTTTTCATGTGTTTGTCTGTTTTTTAATTGTTCAACTAAATTTTCTTCTTCCAGCACTAAGTTAAATTTCTTTTGTTACTAAGACTATTTTGTTTTGTAAAGGTTTAATTTAATAAAATAATTTTAATAAATAAAATTATAATTGGTTCTGGCCACTCCGGCAGGTGGGTTAAAGCGAAGAGGTCTTATATATCTATTAATAGGTCACTTCTATGCCACAAATTAACTGTAAGAGCCTTAGAGAGGCATACTGTTTTTAACTTAGAATGATATTAACTCCTAGCTCGAGAGGAGCGACCCGTTAGATTTACACATTCAAATCGTAACAAACAGGTCACCCCGATGGGGTTTTCTTTTTTTTCATCGCTTAATGCTATAATCAGTAGGCTCCTATGGAGCCTTATAATTAATCATTGCAGCCCCATTAGAATTTACAGTAATCCTTAAAAATCATTCTGCTCTAAATCATGGTTTGCGTGAAAGTTATAATCAAGTCTTTATTCTCAAAATAAAGCGGTCTTATATCTTTTATCGGGTGCTTCTATTCAACAAATTAACTGTAATGGTCTCAGAGAGGCATACCATTTTTAACTTTGCATGGTGATGATTAACTCCTAGAAGTCTTTAATCTTTGTTCTTAAAGCGAAGCGGTCTTAAATCTTTTAGAACACACTAATAATTATTAAATTATTTCCTTATCAATTAATGCATTAAATAGGATAACACAATAACACTTCTCATCAAAAACGCATAGAAACCTTTATATTGAGTACCCTTCCACTTAAGTAGTTAGGAATTGCAATGGATCTGTTTGAAGAAATATCTTTTACCCAAGTATTGGTTATAGAGTTTTGTACGTCAAACATATTAAACAATTCAATACCTGCAGAAAGTTCTTTAAAGACTTCTTGCCATTTGTATTTGGGAGGGTTTTGATAATCTACAAAAACATAAGAAATACCAATATCTGATCGAAAATAATCTTTTAATCTGTTTTGAAACAGATAAGGATCTGCATAAGAAGGAGAGCCACCGGGTACACCAGTGTTATAAACTAAATTTAAATACATTTTTAAATTTGGTATAGTAGGTACATAATCTTGAAATAGAATAGCAAATTTCAGTCTTTGATCAGTAGGGCGAGAAATATAACCTCTGTTATCTATATTTTCTTTAGTTAATAAATAACCAAAACTAAACCACGACTCTGTACCGGGTACAAACTCACCATTTAACCTAACATCAAATCCTGTGGCAAAAGCTTCTGCATTATTTTTGGCACGATACCTTATTTTAACGTTATCAATCGTAAACGGATTCACATTGGTTAATTTTTTATAATAAGCTTCACTTACCAATTTGAACGGCCTCTCCCACATTTTAAAGCTAAAATCATGTCCCACAACCAAATGAATAGAACGCTGTGCCTTAACTTCAGGGTGAACAATACCCGAAGAATCTCTCAATTCACGATAAAAAGGTGGTTGGTAATACAGGCCCCCAGAAATTCTAAACAACATATCTTTATCCCAATTCGGTTTTATCGCGAATTGAGCTCTTGGACTAACAACAGTGTGGCTATCCGATTCAATATTCCTACCATTAATGGTCCAGTATTGTGCTCGAACACCTAAATTATACCAAACTGTATGTTCATTTATACTCGATTTTTTGCTCCACTGAACGAAGCCAGAAAAGCGATCTGTATTTACATTGTTTTTTGCTTTCACACCAAAAAAGGGTACTATCGGACCTGTAAATGGGGTATAAGGTTCATCATTATTGGGCAATAAATCAGGCGGTCTTATAGAAAACCCGGCTGAGTCAATTACTTGCCACTCATTAATTTGGTCTTTTATATTTTCATGTTGGTATTTTATTCCAAATTCAAACAGGTCGGTATTTTTTCTATATGTTACTTTTAAATTGACATTAGAAATTTGGGCTTCAAGATCATTCCTCGCATGATCGAGTTGCGAACCGATAGATTGTACAAAATCAACATCACCAAAATTATCAGAGCCAAAATCGGCATTTACTTCGCCAATTCCATAAAAAGCAAGAATATCATAATGTTCTTGTTCTCGTGTATTATATATAGACGTTGTCAATTGAAGAGTTAAATCATCGTTTATCGAGTAAATTCCTTTTAGTGCACCAAAAAGGGTTTTGTAGCTGTCTTTTTCCTGCCCTTCATAATTTACAACCAAGGCCAATGGATTAATTATTGTACCAAAATTAGAAAGCCTTGAAATAGGTGTGAAGTTGTAATTGTTAATTGCATAGCTTCCTAAAAAGTCAAGGGTAAACTTTTCGGTAAAATTGTAGGAGACATACGCTTGAATATCTGTAAAATTAGGCTCGAAATTGGAATTTACATCACTTGAATTTACAAATAAACTATTGTTTCTATATCGAGCCCCGATAAGTGCATTTAATTTATTGTCTTTAGATATTCCTTCAATAGTGGCCGACGCCCCAAGCAGGCTCAATTCAACTGCTGCCCCAAATTTAGTTGGTTTGCGATAAGTGATATCCAGTACAGATGAAAGTTTATCACCGTATTTTGCCTGAAAACCACCAGCAGAGAAACTTATATTTCGGGTAAGGTTAGGGTTGACAAAGCTCAACCCTTCTTGTTGACCCGAGCGAATTAAAAAAGGTCGATAAACTTCAATATCATTTACATAAACAAGATTTTCATCAAAACTACCACCACGAACATTGTACTGGGTACTTAATTCGTTATTAAAATTTACGCCTGGAAGAGTTTTTAAAACACTTTCAATTCCATCATTCGCACTCGGTAAATTTTTGACTATTTCTTTGTTTAATTTTGTTATTCCCTCGGCTTCAGCTTGTTGATCTTTAATGATTACTTCATCAATTTCTTCTGTTTTTAGACTTAGTTTAGGAGTAAACTGCAAAGTTTTTCCTTTAGAAATTCTAATTCTTTTTATATATCTATAATATGAAATATGGCTATAAAGTATATCAATATTCTGGTTAGCAGGAACTTTTAATTCATATTCTCCTAATTTATTTGTTGTAGTACCCATATTTTTATAGCTTACAGAGACATTTTCCAAGGGGGAATTATTTCTATCAACAACCTTACCTTTAATGGTAGCAGTTTGGGCAGATAAAAAGAAAGAGAAAATCCCAAAAATAAAAAGAAATATTAATTTCGTATTCAATTATTTTAAAAGTTTAAATTTTTTGTTGAATGCTATTGTAAATGTAGTCGAATTATTCACATTATCTGTAATTACAAGTTTCAATTTGTGTAGGTTTCCTTCAAAATATTTATCACTGAAATCGTATGTTAAGATACCTTTTTTAGGGTTGTATTTCATTAAAATCCACTCTCCATCAATTTCAGCTCGATAAGATTTAATTCCCGTGCCCTTGTCGTAAATTCTTATAGTTAGGTTGTTATGCTTGGTTAACCATTGGTTATCTTTAAAATAGGCTTTAGCGCTTGGGAACTTTTTATCAAATTGTAATGTATATTCACCTAAAGTATTTCTTGAAGTAAACAAAGTATTTTCCTTTCGCCTTGTTTTAACGTAATATAGTTTACCATACTTGTTTTTTTTTGCAATATACATTTGTTTAATTTCTTCTTCCTTATATTTTGAAACATCAAAGGCTAATCTAAAATAACTGTGAACAGGTACGGTATTGTTATGCAACTTCGCAACTCCATCTATGTAGGTATAATCAAAATAAAAATCATGATAAAAAATATTTTTGGGAAACCTGATTTGGACTACGGAATCAACAATTTTATTAAGCTGATTCGCTTTAAAAAAATAAGGTGTTTTATATGTTGATTTAGTAATTGCAATGGTATCTTTTCTACCCTTGATAGGGATTATTAATTTAGTTTTATTGCCTTCAAAATCCTTTGCGGTTACGGTCACTTTATAATCCAAACTATCTTTGATCGTAAAATACCCATTGTCAATAGATTTTTTATACAAGCTTAAATTGTTGAACTCATTATCGATAAAACATTTTTGAACTCTTTGTTTTAATTTGATAAATTTCTGATAATCGATATACGAATTAATAAATCGCGATTCGCTAAAAGAAAATTTATCAAGAGTAAATTGAAATATTTTCTTACCATTAACATCGAGAGCGGGATCATATATACCAT
>VAPK010198706.1_pt1 | contig 13047 bp, 9 predicted proteins | sample 3395031 | NCBI WGS metagenome assembly VAPK01 (sample SAMN08290443, study PRJNA428436) | hydrothermal vent metagenome | isolation source: Deep-sea hydrothermal vent chimney 1 | place: Pacific Ocean: Juan De Fuca Ridge | reverse complement strand
GGAAGATGATATAATTTTATCAGAGATTATTTCAGAGTATTTGGAGAGTTTAGATTATAAGGTAATTGCTGTTTATAATGGTGTTGAAGCTGAAGATTTAGTCTATTGTGAGAAGTTTGATCTTCTTCTTTTGGATGTTAATGTTCCTGTGCTAAATGGATTTAAATTTTTAAAAAGCTTTAGAGATACAGGCGATAAAACTCCCTCAATTTTTATAACTTCACTTCATAATAGTGAAGATGTTTTAGAAGGATTTCGAGCTGGATGTGATGATTATATTAAAAAACCATTTGACCTTATTGAGTTAAAAGCTCGTATTGACAATATCAAGCGTCACTTCAACATAGAGCAAAATCAAAAGTTTAATATATCTAAAAAGATTAGTTATGAAGCGGGGCTTCAAACACTTTTTATTGATAAAATTCCTTATAAACTCCCCAAAAAAGAGGCTTTGATTTTAGAATACTTTTATCTTCATAAAGGCAATACAATCTCTACAGATGAGCTAATCTCTAACATTTGGAGTTATGAAGATAGCCCAAGTTTTGCCACAATCAGAACTTATATCAAAAATCTTCGAAAACATTTAGGAGATAAAACCATCATAACAATAAAAGGAGTTGGTTATCGATTTGACATTTGAAGAGAAAAGAGCACTTTTTCGCTTTTTAGCACTTTACCTTGGTTCACTTTTTGTGCTTTTTACACTAATTGCATATCTCTTTTATGTAGTAGAGTATAGCCGTGAGAGTGAAAACTCTAAACATCAGATGCAGATAAAAGCAAATGCACTTTCGGCACAAATTATTCATGCACATATGAGTGAGCAGTATTTGTCATTAGAAAAGCTTGTAAAAAATCCAAAACTAAATATCGGATTTTATGACCAAAACCAAAAAACTCTAAATACAACAATAAAAAAAGAGATAGATTTTTCTAAAAAGTTTTACAAAGAGGGGATGCATCTTATACTAGTTGACCAGAGTGCATTTGGGCATCTAGATGTAACTTATACGGTCATAAAAGAGCATAGTTTTTATGAAAAAGTTACAAAAATAGAGAGAAAAATCTTAACTATCCTTGGTATTGTTTACCTACTTTTTACACTCATCGGATACTTCCTTGCAAAACTTTTTATAAAACCACTTCAGATGAAGAGAATTCAATTAAACAACTTTATAAAAGAGAGCACTCATGAGCTAAATACTCCTATATCGGCACTTCTAATGAGCATACAATCTCCATCAAAAATAGGAGAAAAAGAGTTTGAGAGAATAGAGATAAGTGCAAAAAGAATTTCTGATATTTATAAAGATTTAACTTATCTGTTTTTAAAAAATAGCGAAAACGATATCCGCATAGCTAAAAAAATGTCAATAAACAGAGTATTAAAATCCCAAATAACCAACTTAAAACCTCTAGCAAATAAGAAAAAAATAACCATCAAAGAGGATTACCTAGATGAGATTATTTTTACAATTGACGAAGAGAGTTTAATTCGCCTTATAAACAATCTCCTATCAAATGCAATTAAATACAACAAAATCAAAGGAGAGATACAAATCTCAACAAAAGGACAGACATTAACCATAAAAGATAGTGGTATCGGCATACCAAAAGAGCATCAAAAGGAGATATACAAACAATTTTACAGAGCAACAAAGGAGAGTGGAGGGTTTGGTTTAGGGCTAAATATCGTTTATAAAATCTGTAAAACTTACGATATTGACATCAAAATGGAATCAAAAGAAAAAGAAGGGACAACATTTTATTTAAAATTTTAAAACTACACACCTTCTGCACACACCTTAATATATAATTTCATCGTAACATTAAAAAACACGAGGAAAAAATTATGAAAAAATTATCAACAATCTTAGTAGTAGCATTACTTAGCCTATCATCTGTTCAAGCTTCAAATTGTCACTCAGGTGCTAAACATACAGAAAAACACGACTCTAAACTTTTAGCAGATGCACATGAAGTTGATGGGTATAGTGTAAAACTTACTTCCAAAAAACCATTAGTTGTGGGCAATAACGATATTGAAATTACACTTTTAAAAGATGGAAAAATAAACAAAGAAGCAAAAGTAAAAATCAAGTTTTTTATGCCTGAAATGCCTGGTATGCCATATATGGAGTACAAAGAGAAGTTAAAACTTGAAGGTGATGTTTATAAAGGTGTTGTGAACTTTAGTATGGGTGGAACTTGGCAGTATCATCTGAAATTTAAAAAAGCTGATGGAAGTATTCATAAAATTCGTGGCAGTATAAATCTCTAAAATTTATTATGATATTTAAAGCCCCATTTTTAGTAGCTCTTTTACTCTCATCAAGCTTCTCATGGGAGTTAGATGTTTTAGTAAAAGATGCACTAAAAGATAACTATGAGATAAAACAGATGCAAAAGAGTATCTTGCTTGATGAGCAAGATATAGATTTAGCAACCACTTGGAAGGATCCTACCTTTTCATTTGGACTAAATGATGTTCAGTTTGATGATACATTTAAAAGAGACAAAGAGGCTATGCAGACTCAATTTGTCAGCATCTCACAGATAGTACCGACAAATAAAAAACTCCCTAAAAAAGAGCTGATTTTTATAGAACAAAAAGAGATTAGCAAATTAAAATTAGAAGATAAAAAGTTAAAAATAGCCTCAAACATAAGGGAGCTTGGTTACTCTTTTATCATAACAGAAAAAAAGATTAAACTTTTAAAAGAGTATCAGAAAAATACAAAAGAGCTAGAAGAAGTCGCTTATATTTTATATGAGAGTAATAAAATAAAACAGAGTATTTCAGTAAATGCAAAACTTTTAAACCAAAAACTCAAAATTCAGATGCAAAACTTACAGTATAGAGTAGAATCTTTGGGATTAAAATTGGAAGAGTTAACATATAAAGAGATAAAAAAAGTTCAAGCTTCACTTGAAAAAAAAGATGATTTAAGTATAGATTTGGAGATGCACCCTGCTATTTTAATACTAAAATCTGAAGTAAAAAAACAAAATGCAATTACAAAACTTAAAAAAGCAGAAAAATTTCCCGATATTAAACTTAATGTCGGGTATTTTCAAAGAGATGGTAGAGATGATTATGTATCAGCCTCTGTAAATTTTCCACTGCTTATACGAGGTACTCAAGAAAAAGAGCAGAAAAAAGCAACATATAGAGCTTTAATAAATGAAGATAAACTTAAAGCTTTAAAAATCAGATTTAAATCAAAAGTAACTCTACTAAATAAGCAGATGCAAACAGCATACAGCAACTACAAAATGCTCTCAAATGATATGAGAGGTCAAAAAGAGTACATAAGCCAAAATCTTACTCTTCACATAGGGCTTGGACACCTAAATAGTATAGATTTAATCCAAAATATCAATGAGACTTTTCAGTTAGAGATGTTGGCTCTTGATGAGCTAGAGAGATATTTTAGCTCCTATGCAAAAAGTCTATATTTCGAAGGGGAGTTACCATGAGGTATTTTATGATAATAGCCTTACTAACTTCTACTCTTTTGGCGGAGATTATTGAGGTAGATCAGTTATTTAACAAAAAAATAGTTAGTGTTAAAGAGCAAAACATCTCTTTAAAAAAGAGTTTTTATGCAAACACCACCATTGATGAGAGTAAAGTTGTAGACATAATTACAAGATATGATGGTTTTATAGATAAGTTATATGCAGATAAAACACTCAAATTTGTAGAGAAAAATAGTCCACTTTTTAAAATTTATTCAGATGATGTTATCTCTGCTCAAATGGAGCTGTTACTGGCTAAAAAACTACAAAACAAACAACTAAAAAAAAGTGCTTATAATAAATTGGTAGCTTTTGGATTAGGAAAAAAAACTCTTAGAAATATTAAAAAAAGCTCTAAGAAGATAGAAAATTTTACTATCTACTCACCATTGAGTGGATATATAATGAAAAAAAATATCAATGAAGGGAGTTTTGCAAAGAGAGGGAAACTACTACTTCAACTTGCAGATTTGAGTGAACTTTGGGTTATTGTAAAAGTTTATCAAAAAGATTTAGCTTTTATAGAGAAGGGGATGCAGGCAAAAATAGAGATAGATGGAGTTGAAGCAAAATTAACAGGCATAGTCGATTTTATATATCCACGACTAGATAATAAGAGCAACAGTATTGATGTACGAATAATCTTAGATAACAGAGAGTTAAAAATATATCCAAACATGTTTTCAAAAGTTGATTTTCTAAAACCATCAAAAAGAGTATTAACACTTCCAAAAAGTGCGGTTTTAACAAAAGGGGATAAACATTTTGTATTTAAGCCTATCAATGAGAGGGAGTTTGAACCAGTAGAAATCAGAGCAAAAAGGATAGACAGCAAAAAATATGAGATTATAAGTGGTCTTAAAAAAGATGATAAAGTGATAGATAAAGTGCTTTTTATGCTTGATAGTGATGCGGTTACCAATGGTCTGTATGATAGTGAAGATGATGAAGATTGGTAATGTTTAATCATGGTTGAAAAAATTATTGATTTTAGTATAAAAAATACCTTTTTAATACTTCTTAGCATCTTTATGTTGCTTGGATTTTCTTTATGGTCTATCAAAAATACTTCACTAGATGCACTACCAGATCTCTCACCTCCTCAAGTTATCGTGCAGGTGAGCTGGAAAGGTCAATCACCAACAACCATTGAAGAGCAGGTAAGTTACCCACTTATCTCAAACTTACTATCTCTTCAAAACATAGATACAGTAAGAGCTATGAGCAGTTTTGAAAATGCTCTTATATATATCATTTTTAAAGATGAAGCTGATATATATGATGCTCGAACAAGAGTCCAAGAGAAACTCTCACAACTAAGATCACGATTTCCAAAAGGGGCAGAAGTTACTATAGGTCCTGATTCAAGTGGTGTTGGTTGGGCTTATGAGTATGCACTTGTTTCTAAAACAAAGAGTTTAGATGAACTTAGAACATTGCAAGATTATTATTATAAATATGCACTTTTGGGAGTTGATGGGGTTAGTGATGTTGCACCTGTTGGTGGATTTATAAAAAATTATGAGATAACTCTAAACCAAGATAAACTTGTGCAGTATGGACTCTCTATAAAAAATATCAGAAAAACTATACAACTAAACAACAACGACCAAGGCGGACGGATAATATTAGAAAATGGCTTTGAGCACTTTATACAAGCTAGAGGGTATCTCACTTCCGTAGAAGATATAGAGAACATCACACTAAAAACAAGCTCTAACATACCTCTAAAAGTTGGAGATATAGCAACTGTAAATATAACTAGCACAAACAGAAGAGGTATGGCTGACCTTGATGGTGAAGGTGAAGTTGTTGGTGGAATTGTGATAGTTAGATATGGTGAAAATCCTTATGCAGTTATAAAAGCTGTTAAAGAGAAGTTAGCAACGCTAAAGATAGATGGTGTTGAAGTAGTTCAAACTTATGATAGAAGCATACTTATAGATAAAGCTATAAATACTCTAAAAACAACTCTAATTGAAGAGAGCATCATAGTTATGATAATTGTTGCTATGTTCTTACTTCACTTTAGAAGTGCTTTAATTATTATCATCACTCTTCCTGTAACCGTTGCTTTTACATTTGCTTTTATGAAGCTTTTTGAGATTGATTCAAACATAATGAGTCTTGGAGGTATCGCAATCGCCATAGGAGCAATGGTAGATGCAACCATTGTTATGGTGGAAAATGCTCACAAATATCTGCACAAACTTGAAAATGAAAAAGAGAAAATTACAAACGAAGATAGAGTAAAAGTGATAGTAAAAGCCGCCAAGCAGGTAGGAAGACCAATATTTTTTGCTCTTATCTTGGTTGTTGTCTCATTTTTGCCTATATTTGCACTATCGGGACAAGAGGGAAAACTCTTTACTCCATTGGCATTTACAAAAACATTTGCCATGATTAGTGGAGCTTTTATATCTATAACTTTGGTTCCAATTTTGATGATATTTTTTATAAAAGGAAAAATCATACCAGAAAATAAAAACTATATAAACAAGTTTTTTACATTTTTGTATGTGCCTCTTTTGAAACTCTCACTAAAAGCTAGGTATTTTGTCATTTTAGGATTTATTGTGGCACTTGTTGCAACTTATCCTCTTTATAAAAAACAAAATTGGGAATTTATGCCGATGATGAATGAGCAGACATTTATGTATATGCCAGTTACTCCTTATGGTATTGGTATAGATTTCGCAAAAGAGTTAACACAAAAGACAGATAAAATCATCAAAAGCTTTCCAGAAGTTGATACAGTATTTGGAAAAGCAGGAAGAGCCGATAGTGCAACCGACCCAGCCCCTCTTGCCATGATAGAAACCATCATACAGTTTAAGCCTCAGAGTGAGTGGCGAGAGGGTATGACATATAAAAAACTTATGAGAGAGATGGACAAAAAACTTCAAGTTGAAGGGCTTATAAACTCATGGACCTATCCAATTCGCGGACGAATAGATATGCTTTTAACAGGAATTAGAACTCCTCTTGGGATTAAACTTTATGGAAATGATCATAATATTTTGGAGAGCACTGCAAAAAAAATAGAGAGTAGACTTAAAGAGTTTGATAAGACTCTCTCCGTATCAACTGATAAGATAAATAGTGGATATTATCTGATGATAGATATAGACCAAGAGAAACTAAGCCGTTACTCCATCACAAAACAAGATATCTTAGATACCGTAGGTTATGCTGTTGGAGGAGCTAAAGTATCTACTTTTTTTAAAGGGTTGGAGAGATACCCGATAACACTAAGGCTTGAGAGTTTGCAAAGAGAGGATTTAACGGCACTAAAAAGAGTACAAATTAAGACAAAATTAGGCTTTTTCCCATTAGAAACATTTGCCTCACTCTACTACAAAGAAGGACCATCGGTCATAAAATCTGAAAAAGGGATGAATGTAAACTTCATCTACATTACCCCAAAACAAGGCATCTCAACAATGCAATATAAAGATGAAGCACTAAAGATTTTGGAAGATTTAAAAATTCCTGAGGGATTTTTTTATGAGTGGGCTGGGCAGAGTGAGTATCTGGAAAGTGCTATGGAAAGATTGACATATATCATACCTGCAACTTTGATATTTATCTTTTTACTAATATTTTTTGCACTAGGCAATTTAACATATACCTCAATCATATTTTTCACCCTGCCTTTTGCACTAACTGGAGGAGTTTGGTATCTAGACTTTTTGGACTTTAACATCTCCATAGCAGTAATAGTTGGCTTTTTAGCTCTACTTGGAATTGCAGCGGAGACATCGATAGTAATGATGGTCTATCTTGATGAGAGCTTACAAGAGTTAAAGAAAAAAGGTAAGAGATTTACAAAAGAGCATATTTATAATGCAGTATACCAAGGAGCAGTTTTGAGACTTAGACCAAAACTTATGACACTATTTGCAATTATCGCTTCACTTATACCTATTATGTACATTCAAGGAGTAGGAAGTGAAGTGATGCAGAGAATTGCAGCACCGATGATAGGAGGCATGGCAACCTCGGCGATACTCACACTCATAATCATACCAGCTATATTTTATCTGTTAGCACTATATAAAAAGGAGAAGATGCTTTAAAGCATCTCTAGAATCTCAATTAAATAAACTATATTTTGCAATAATAAAAATATATCAATTTCCCAAAATCCGTCTCACCGTACTCTGCATAGCTTGTCTAAATGCTTCATCTTGATAATCAGGATGTTCTTTAACCTTTTGTGCGATATTGACAAATCTTACTCTTTGTTCTTCTGGTGTTGCATCCCACCCTTAAAACCGCCGCTGTATCAAAAAGTAAATTTTCTGATATGGGTAGATTTCTCTGTTTTTTTAACATGTTTTTTAGATATGTTGAATTATATACCTTTTTTTTGGTTCATATGTTTTATTCCTTAGGATAAAGTTATATTTAGTTGATTATAACAAAATGTATTACAGTTATCTTATATTTTATTCAACTTCAATCCTAATCTCTCCGCTTCAATCTACTCCACAACCTCTATCACAACACGACGGTTTTTTAATCTTCCTTCAACTGTCGCATTATCGGCAATTGGCACGATTGATCCAAACCCCTCCGCTGTTAAAATTCCGCTATCTATATCTTTTTCAATTAAGTATGATTTTACTTTTAGAGCTCTTTTAGAACTAAGATTTAAATTATAATTATAATTTCCTATAGAGTCTGTATGCCCTCCAATTGCATAATTAAAGTTTTCATTCTTTTTGATAACCTCAGCAACTCTATCTAATAACTCTTCACTTTTTACAGTTAACTCATCGCTGTTATATTTAAACTCAACACTATTTAATGTCAATATATCATAAAGCTCTTTTTCGGCAAGTTTTATCGCTTGGGCTTTTTCTCTTTTTGCATCTGCTTCTTGTTTTTCATTTTTAAATTTTTGCATCTGCTCTTTTAATGCATCTCTCTCTTTTTTTAATGCATCTTTTTCAGCTTCTACATCTTTCGTTTTTGCTGCAATTTGCTGGGTTGCCAAAAGTGCGGCTGATGCGGCAGAGAGTTTTAATTTTTCACTTTTTTCTTTAGCTTTTTTTGCATCTGTATCAAATTGTGTTTTCATCTGAGAAAAGCTTAACTTCTCATCCTCAAAATCTTTTAATTTTTGTTCAAACTCTTCTTTGCTTTTTAAAAACTCTGCTTTTAACTCATCTGTAGAGTTTTTATCAACCGCAAATGCTCTTTGCATCTCTTGTTTTTCTTGCTCTATTTTTGCTTTTAACTGTTTTGTACTATTTTCATCAACTTCTAATTTATCTCTAAGCTCTTGAAGTTCTTGTTTCTCTTGTTTTAATGTTATCTTTAACTCTTGTGTAGCATTTGTATCAACTGCTAGCAATCTTTGCATCTCTAATATCTTGGATTCTTGTTGAAGAAAATTTTCGTCAGTTGACTTTGTTTTTGCTTCAGCTTGACTTGTTGCCAATAGTGCAGCAGTCACAGCTGCGGCTTTTATCTTTTCGGCTGTATCTTTTGCCTTTTTTGCATCTCGTTCTAATGTTATCTTTAACTCTTGTGTGGCATTTGTATCAACTGCTAACAATCTTCTAAGCTCCACTATCTCATCTCTCTCTTTGTCTAATGTAGATTTGATCTTATTTGTAGTATTTGTATCAACTGCTAATAATCTTCTAAGCTCCACTATCTCATCTCTCTCTTTGTCTAATGTAGATTTAATCTTATTTATAACATTTGTATCAACTGCTAGCAATCTTTGCATCTCTACTATCTTATTTTCTTGTTGAAGAAAATTTTCATCAGCTTGAGTTGTTGCCAATAGTGCGGCAGACACGGCTACGGCTTTTATCTTTTCGGCTGTATCTTTTGCCTCTTTTGAAGATTGTTCTAGTTGTGCAATTTTTGCTTTTAGCTCCTCTTTTGAAGATTGTATTTGGATTTTATTCTGTTGCATCTCTTGTTTTTGTGCTTCTAAATCAGACTTTTGCATCTCTATTTTTTTATTTGCATCTTGGAGTAGTCTCTCATTCTCTTTTTCAGTTTTAAGTCTTTGCTCTTCGAACTTCACTCTTGCATCTCTTAAAGATTTACCCTCTTTAGTAAAAAATGTTTGTTTTTGTGTCAGTATGTTTTGGTTCTCTTTTATACCTTTTTCTCCAAGTTCTATCTTTGAACTCTCTTTTGCAAGCAGTGCAAAAGCAATCTCTAGTGCCTTGTTATCTTCTTTGATTAATATTCTCTCTTGAAGAAGTTCCATTTTGGATGTACTCATGCTTTTTTTGAAAAGTCCTACTTTATCAATCTCTTTTTCAAATAAACTTTTTTCTATCTGTAACTCTTTTTTTGCCTCTTCTAACTTATCTTTTTCTTCATTTAATACTCTTTGTTTCTCATCTACTTTAATCTTTAAAAGCTCAATTGATGAACTCTCTTTTTGCATTAAAGTTTTAGTAGCTTCTATCTCTTTTTTGCCATCTTCTATCTTTTGAATGTCAAGTTGATTTGCAAGATACTTAGCTTCTACTTCCGTATCAGGCTTTAAATCTTCTTCATTTAAATGTTGAATCACTTGAGAGTCAATCTTTGCCTCTTTTGGATGTTCTCCAGTACACATCGTAAAAAGTAATATTACACCGATAAATACTGCAAAACCTGCTATTCTTTCTATCATTTTAAAATACCTCCAAAAAAATTTAATTTATTATATTAAAATTTAAATGAAAGAAAGATATTTTACAAAAAATACTCTTTTAGCAAAAAAATTATCCAGTTACAACTAGCTACAATAAGTTATAAATTTAAGCTAGAAATAAGCTTTTATCTTGTAAAATTCGTTCCCTAAAGATAAATAAGACAATTTTTATCTTAATTTAAATATAGAGGGAATAACATGAAAAACTTAACAAAAAAAACACTATTAACGGCGGCACTATTAACAGCTATTTCGACTCACTCACTAGCTACAACATATGCTTATGAAGCTTCAGCAGATGCAGTATATAACAAAGAGTTCAAAGAGGGTGATTTTAACCCATATTGGTTTCAAGAAGAAGAGGCTCAAAATAAGACATATGCTTATGAGGCTTCAGCAGATGCAGTATATAACAAAGAGTTCAAAGAGGGTGATTTTAACCCATACTGGTTTCAAGAAGAAACTCAAGTAATAACTCAAAACAAGACAAAAATAGAAGCAAAGACAAAAATAAACTAACAACTATAAAGTGGGTAAAACCACTTTATAACTCCTCTCTCAAATACTTCCTAAACATTGCAAGTAGCATATAAAAAACTTATGTTATTATAAGAGTTAAAAAAAGGATTTTATTTGGATAAAACAGTAGTTGGATTTGGCATCGCTGGAAATTTTGCTCACCATTTAGAACAAGCTGGAGAGAGTGCTGATTTTGTTGATGTTGTGGTTGATGAAGCAGATGCACCAAAGGGAATTTTTCCTACCTTTATACCAAGAAGTGATACATTTTTAGGAGTTTATCCATTTTGTAGTGATAAAATTCAATTTTTAAATGAAAAAAATATCCAAGTAGAACCAGAAATTGCTCTGCTTTGTGAAGTTTTCTATGAAAATAACAAAATCAAAACACTAAATCCAAGATATTTTATGGCATACAATGACTGCTCCATTAGAACCCAAGGTGCAAAAAAGATTAGTCACAAAAAAAACTGGGGCGAAAACTCCAAAGGTGTGAGTGATCAAAAATTAGAAATTGACTTATTTTCACTAGGAAGTGTTATGGATGATTACTCTTTGACTTCATTTATAAAAAGAGATGATAAGGTTATCCAATATGGCGAAAACAGCGATCTTTTAGGATACAGCTACTTTTATGAAAAACTGCTTGATTGGAGTGTAGATAAGTTAAATAACCAAAAAGATAGTGGTCCATTGGAAGATTTAAATACTCTTATCTTACAAGCTGGAAAACCTGAAAGTTTACTAATCTCTATAGGAGCAACTCGTTATACAAAATTTGGAGAGGAAAACTACCTAAAAAAAGGTGATATTATCTATGTTGTGGTTTATAATCATAAGAGATATGACCATGAAAGAGTGATTGAAATGATTGAAAAAAATGAATTTTCTTTATCTCAAATTTCTGTTTTGAGACAAGAAGTTATTTAACAAATTATAAAAAATGTCTCAAAATCAATCTAGCACAATTAAAAGATTAGGTGATAACTTTGCATCTTTAGCTGTACTTCAAGGTATAAATTATCTAGTTCCGCTTATTATATTTCCTTATCTTGTTAGAGTTTTAGGTATTGATGGTTTTGGACTTTACTCTTTTATCTTTTATGTGGTTTGGATTGGAGTTGTGATTTCAGATTATGGTTTTGATTTAACTGCCACAAAGGCTATCTCTTTAAATACAAAAAATTCTACCAAAATAGATGAGATATTTAGCTCTGTTTTGATAATAAAGATGTTTTTATCTCTACTTTTTCTGCTCTTCTTAACTATTTTAATTTTAACTTTTGATAAGTTTAGCAAAGATTATGAGCTTTATTATCTAGCATTTGCTTTTGTTATTGGTCAGGCACTTTTTCCTGTTTGGTTTTATCAGGGAATTGAGAAGATGCGGTATATCACTATTTTAAATGCTATCTCAAAAATTATATTTACACTTTTGATATTTGTCTTTGTAAAATCCATAGATGATTTATATCTAGTATTTATTTTCAATGCTTTGGGTTCAATTGTGGCTGGAAGTTTGGCTCTTTATATCGCAATTACTAAGTTTAATGTAACATTTAAGCTACAAAAACTCTCTACTTTGATTTATTATCTTAAAGATGGTTGGTATGTATTTACCTCAAGGGTTGCGGTTGAGCTTTATACCTCTGCAAATATTATAATCTTGGGCTTTTTTGTGAGCAATACCGTCCTTGGTTACTTCTCAATTGTAGAGAAAATCATACGAGCACTTGGTAGCATCTTGGAACCTTTAACAAGGGCTACTTACCCTTATCTAAATAAACTTTTCATAGAATCAAAAGAGAGTTTTTATAAAAGAAATCAACAATTATCAATTATTATATTTGTTATTATGCTTCCTACAGCTTGGCTTGTTAACTATTTTGGATATGAGATTTTAGAGCTGGTTTCAGGTGAAGCTCCACCAAAAATTATGATGGAGTTTCTCTTTAGTTTTAGCTTTTTACTAATCTTCTATCAATACGGCAGTCAATTTACAAATATGCTAGTAATACTAAATGAAACAAAACTTTTAAATAAGATAGTTGTTACTGCCGTAATGCTAAATTTTATTCTTTCTGTGCCGATTATATACTTTATGGGTGCTAAAGGCTTTGCTTGGTTTTGTGTTTTTATAGGACTTTTCATAGCTTCTACAAAAGGGTATTATATATATAAATTTAAAAGTAGGGATTTATGGGAGTTACATTAACGCAAAAATATAGCCATTTGGTAGAAAAAAAAGGTTTTGATAAGATTTATCATATAGCTTTATCATTTTTCCCACTACTCATAGATGTAATCAAAAGTGGAAAACTTAGTGAAAT
>VAPK010039893.1_pt1 | contig 13057 bp, 12 predicted proteins | sample 3395031 | NCBI WGS metagenome assembly VAPK01 (sample SAMN08290443, study PRJNA428436) | hydrothermal vent metagenome | isolation source: Deep-sea hydrothermal vent chimney 1 | place: Pacific Ocean: Juan De Fuca Ridge | reverse complement strand
CCGATGGAATCGGGCAAAAGCATCATAAAAGAACAAACAGTAAAACTTGATTTAATTGATGCGATGGTTGCTGCGGCAGATGATCATAATTCCGATGAAGATGTGATGGAAATGGAGCGTTCTGCTTGCCCTACCTGTGGTTCTTGTTCAGGTATGTTTACTGCAAACTCTATGAACTGTTTAACTGAGGCTTTGGGGCTTGCCCTTCCTGGGAATGGTTCGATGCTTGCGACACATGCTGATCGAGAAGAGCTGTTTTTAGAAGCAGCTAGACAAATAGTAAAACTCACTAAGCGCTATTACGAAGAAGATGATGAAAGCGCCTTACCGCGAAATATCGCCAGTTTCAAAGCTTTTGAAAACGCTATGAGTTTAGATATAACAATGGGTGGGTCAACTAATACCGTACTTCATTTATTAGCAGCTGCACATGCAGCAGAAGTTGATTTTACTATGGATGACATGGATCGTTTATCTCGTGTCGTGCCAAACTTAAGTAAAGTTGCTCCAGCTACACAATTATTTCATATGGAAGATGTACATCGTGCGGGTGGTGTTTTTCGTATATTAGGTGAGTTAGAGCGTGGCGGAATGATTCATAACGATTGTTTTACCGTACATGAAAAAACCATGGGCGAAGCCCTAAAAAAATGGGATATTGCACGTAATCCATCCGAAGAAGTGCAAACCTTCTATAAAGCAGCTCCTGGTAATGTACCCACACAAACAGCCTTTAGCCAAAGTAAGCGCTGGGATGAATTGGATTTAGATAAGGTTAATGGCTGTGTTCATGATATTGAAAATGCATATTCTAAAGATGGTGGTTTAGCGGTGCTTTATGGCAATATTGCTGAAGATGGTTGTATTGTAAAAACAGCAGGTGTTGATGAAGGAAGTTTAAAGTTCTCAGGTAGAGCCCGTGTTTTTGAGTCACAAGATGATGCTGTTTCTGCCATTTTGGATGACAAAATTGTTGCGGGTGATGTGGTCGTTATTTTATACGAAGGCCCAAAAGGTGGCCCAGGTATGCAAGAAATGTTGTATCCAACCAGCTATCTAAAGTCTAAAGGGCTAGGCAAAGCTTGCGCTTTGATTACGGATGGGCGTTTCTCAGGTGGTACATCTGGTTTATCCATCGGGCATGCTTCTCCAGAAGCCGCTGAAGGTGGCGCGATTGGTCTTGTTGAAGAGGGTGATACCATTGAAATTGATATTCCTAATCGCACTATCTCATTAAGTATCAGTGATGCTGATATGACAAAACGCCGAGCTACAATGGAAGTGAAAGGAAAGGATGCTTGGAAAGCTGCTCCGAGACCTCGTAATGTTACTACAGCACTTCGTGCTTATGCGGCAATGGCTACTTCGGCAGCGAAAGGTGCGGTGCGAGATGTTACTCAAGTAGAGTAATAATAACGGTATGAAAATTTTCTCTTCTGTTTTTCTTCTCCTTACCTGTTTATTGCTAAACAACATCGTTTCGGCTGAACATTCAGTCGAAACAGCTTTAGACACAAGTGAAATAGAAAAACACTATGAAAAGAAACTAGTGATAGTCTCTTCATTTCCAGAAGTAATAGGCAGTACTTTTAAACAAGCTTTTGAGGAAAAACACCCAAAAGTTGAGGTGGTTGTTAGCAAGAAAAAAACCACGGCTGGGATTAAGTTTATTGAGTCAAAGAAAGGCAATAACGACATTGATCTTTTTTGGGTATCTGCGCCTGATGCATTTGAAGTTCTAAAAGAGAAGGGGTTACTGCAAAAATATATCCCTAAAACCAAAGGTATTCCAAAACGAGTTAATGGTTATCCTGTCAATGATCCAGAGGGTTTTTATACGGGTTTCTCTAGTTCAGGTTACGGCATAATGTGGAATACCGAATACTTAAAAAAGTATAATTTGCCCGAGCCAAAACAGTGGGTAGATTTAACCCGTAGTGAATATCGTCGTCATATTGGGCTATCTACGCCATCACGGTCTGGAACTACTCACTTATTAGTAGAGGGAATTTTACAGCTAAAGGGATGGCAACAAGGCTGGTCTATTATTAAAGAGATTGGCGCTAATGCCAAAGTCATTACTAACAAAAGTTCGCAGGTTCCCAAGGGTGTTATCAGTGGTGAATTTGGAATTGGGCTTGTCATTGATCTTTATGCCTTATCTGCAATCGGTGCTGGGCATCCTATTGGTTTTTCCTATCCAACCGATACAGTTTTTGTGCCTGCTAATATTGGTATTATAACCAATGCACCAGAGAAAGAATTGGCTGCTGATTTTATAGAGTTTGTGCTATCTGAAGAAGGTCAAAAGTTATTATTAGATCCTAGTATTAGTCGTTTGCCTATCCGCCCTGAAATTTACTCGGGAAGAATTCCTGATTATTATCCATTGCCCTACGGGGAGAAACAATACGGTTCAGTTATACCATTCGATGTGAAGCTAAGTAAGGGACGTTATAACGTTGTTAATTCATTATTTGATGTGATGATTACCTATCATCATGAGGACTTACAGCTAGCTATGCGTGCGATACAGAACGCAGAAATTAGTTTTTCAGCAACCTATTTTGCAAAACCTAAACTTGCTAAAGCGATTAATTGGAGCAGAGATTTAATTAATAAAGTGCCAGTAGATGAAGTAGCTAGTTCAACGCCAAACTTTGTCAGAAAGTTTACCCAAAGGCGCAAAAATGAAAGTGATGTTATAAAGGGTGAGCAGGCAGAAATTGAGAAAAAGTGGCAAACCATGGTTGAAGATAATTATGATGCTGTTTATGACACAGCTAGTATGTTTTAGACCTTTTATTAACTATCTGTAGAGGCAATGGAAAAGTAGTATATGGCACCCCCCCCTTTTTTAGATAATTGTGTTACTTTCTGTTGTTTCTTTTCAGTACATCTTTCAGATTGACCACTTGGCTACCAAACTGATCGATCACTGCGCTACCTTCACTCATTTTGTTTCGTTGGCCATGATAACGAATACCATTAATCGTTTTTAGACTGTTTTCAATCTCCATTTCTAAGCTTTGTCCAAACTCAGGATTACTTTTAATCAACTTTTCTATAGTAGTAACCGATATTCTAGCGATTTGTAGATCATGGTGTGCTACAACGGTTGTTAAGCTTTCTATGTGGCGTAGTCCTGCTAATACACCAAATAGGCTACCTGGGCGAGTTACGCCAATTGTATGCTTTTTATTATTAATGTCTCTGACAAAGGATTGAACTTTTCCTGTTAAAACAGCATAAATATATTCAGTTTCTTCGCCAGCTTTTAGGATGGTTTCAGCTTCACCATAACGTTGCACGCTTGAGTTTTCAGCAAGTAGGGCCAACTCTTGTGGGTTTAGTTCAAAGGTTTCGAGCTGTTGTAACTTGGCTTCAATACCGTCATCTTTGATTGTGTCGATTTTACCCAGCATCATGTCTGAGCCTTTGAAATAGTACATTTGATGATCTTCGTAAGGGAAGATAATGCCATTACGTTTAGCAGCATACCAAGCACTGCTTAGATACGCATCTCTGGCTTTTACAATGTCTCCATAATCTGAAAACCATATCTGTGCTTCATAAGAACCCGCATCGTTTTCCAGTGCAATTAGCTTAACTTGAGGGGCAGGGTCATCCAACACATAGTCGGCATGATGTGCCGCTTCAAGCATTGCTTTTCTTACCATGTTCGGAGGATGTTCTTCACAAAAATCAATGACTACTCGTTCCATATGGACACGTTCAGGTCTGCTGTAATTGTAAAATGTTTCGCCTGCAAGTAAAGAATTTGGTATCACTAATAAGTCATTTTCAAATGTTTTCAAGGTAACAGAATGCCAATTTACAGTGGTAACTTTTCCAACCACGTCACCGGTTTTAAGCCAATCCCCAACTTGAAATTTGCGTGCTGAAATTAAGGTAATGCCAGCGAATAGTCCGCCTAAGGTATCTTGTAATGCGAGCCCGAGAACAATAGAGCCCACGCCTAATGCAGCAAGCATTTTTCCTAGGTCGATGCCCCAAATTTGCGCCATAACAATGGCAAAGCTGAACAATATAAAGAACAGCCGACCTATATTAAGGATTAATGAAGGGACTCGACTTTGCCATTGATCTTCGGTCTGCTGGCTATCCCAATAAATATTAAATACGGATAAAGACAGGTAGATAATACTTATCCATAAGATGGTTGAAGAAATTTGTACAAATGTATTATTGCTATTTAGATCTAAAACCTGAGTGAGTAATAGATACACAACTAAACTAGGGAGAATTAAATACTGGGCATTACCCAGTAGTGACTTTCGTGAGTCACTGCCTCCCTCTATGCGATAGAGCATTTCGCCAAATAAAATTGAAAGTAGTGGAAAACCAATGAGTAAGCCGATACCCCAAGCCATCCAAGTATCATTGCTGAAAAAATCTAAATTGAGCCACTCAAACATCTTCAGCTACCAGTAATTTCCATATTTTGACTGTTTGAGAATCATCAAAACTAATACTGTCTGTTTCTTTAAAGTTATACTTATTTCGCAGTTGTTCGTAGGTAGTTCCTGAAACTTTTATTTCACCAAATGAAGATTTATCACTAATCTCATTAACAATATCAACCGTTGGCCCCCAGACATCATAGAAAAATTTATTATTACCTACCACGCCAGCCAAAACAGAGCCTGAGTGAATAGCTATTTTTAGTACGAGATCAAGATCGAATTCATTTCTTAGACGTTTAACAATTTCAGTAAGTTCAAGTGCGAAATCTAAGGTGCGTTTATAATGGTCTAAGTGAGGCATCATCAAGCCACATACAGCCATATAGTCGTCACCTACTGTTTTTAGCTTATCTACGCCATGGCGGTGAGCTGCTTCATCAAACTCCTGTACTAAATGATTTAATCTGCGAATTGATTCTTGCGGTGTTTCCTCACATGAGGGTGAAACCATTCCCTTTACTGTGATGTAAATAATGGATACATTAGGAACCAAGTCGGCGATATTATCTTCACCATTTTTCATACGTTCAGCAATAGATGGAGGCAGTATATTTAAAAGCAGCATTTCATTTTCAGTATCTTTATCACTGATCAACTGTTTTTGATCACGAAAGCTATTTGCCATGACATTGAATGACTGTGTTAATTCACCTAATTCATCACCACTGTTTACTTTTAATTCAATGTTAGATTCTCCCTGAGCAAGGCGTTTATGTCCTTTTAGCAAAGATTGAATGGGTTTGAGAAACATATTGGAAACAAGTAGCGCTAATAGCGTTACCACAATACCTAAAATACTAGCACTGACCATTACTTGACGACGAAATTTGTCAATTGGTTTATTGATTTCAGCAGTATCCATCTTTGATAAAATAGCCCAATCCATACCGGAAACACGCAAAGGGGCGTAACTACTCATTACTTCAACACCACGGTAATCAACTTCTTTGTGTATTCCTTTATTCCCTGAAAGAGCTTGATCAAGGGTTTTTGCATTTACTGGTTGGAATAAAATAGTGGTGTTGTTTTTTGAAATACGATCAACCTCATTTTGAGGCATTCCAATACTTTGTAATTGGCCGAGAAAAGCTTTCTTATCTTGGAGTAGAAAGCGTGACTCTGATCTCATTAAGTGATCACGACCAACAAGAAGAACCTCACCAGAATCTCCCATGCCACTGTCTTTCCACTTTTTATTACTTGTCATCACATTGTTAAGTGCATGGGATGGAATTTGTAAGGCGAGAATTCCGGCTATATTTTTGCCATCATAAACTGCTATTGCTACAAAAGCAGAAGGCGCACCGTAGGAAGGGATATAACTTTCATAGTCTTGAATTTTTGCGACTCCACGTTCTTTATTGCGGATAATGTGTTTGCCTAATCGTGCAAGATTAGAGGTGGCATTGGCTCCTGTTAGCAGGTTGTCGGCAAAGTCTGTTTCTTTGTATGCACTATAAACAATCTCGCCTGTTTCAGGATCAATTAAGAATAAATCATAGTAGCCAAATTGTTTGGTCAGGCTTAATAGATTTTCATGGTAGCGTTGATGTACTTGAGAATAGTAGCTACTATCGGTTTCAGATTTGATTAGCTTGTCTTTTTCTCCGACCTTATTTGGATTATTGGATATGTAGTGATACTGCAAATAGCTTGCTGCGGTTGTATTAGGTAAAAAGTTTTTAGCAACAGGCTCCCCACCTATTTTTTCTTTTAAACGCGGTATAAATTGTTTGCGGTAATACTCTAGTAATTTGTTTTTTTGTTTTTCATTTAGATGTTCTTTTCCAGCTAAACGATAAGCTGTGCGAAATTCATTTAAAGCATCGATGACAATATGATTTTGAGAAAAGGCTTGAACCTGATTTTGAATATCAGAAAAATAAGCTTCAACTTGTTGAATTTTAGCTTCCCGTAAAGTCGTTAATTGATTAGTTGTACTTTGCTGTAATGCATCTTTAGCTGCACTATAGCCTTGGTAGGCAACAACGAGAATACTGATAACACTTGCAAGCAACAGCATGATTACCAATTTTGACCGTATGCTTAAATTTCCTGAAAGTTTCATTTGCGATGGATTAATAGTTTCTATGAAAGTATCTTATCACAAGATAAAGCGACACACTCTTGGGGTTATTGCTTTTGTAAAGAATGAAGGATCAGATCCTACAGGAATCGTGAAACTGAATAAGCACGGGTATTTGGGCTTGGAGACCCTTTACTCAACATATCAGTAATCAGCTGTGCTGAAATTGCAGCTTGTGTTACGCCTAGATGATGATGCCCAAACACCATACCTATATTTGTGTGTTTTGGGTGTAGATCAATTATAGGCAAAGAGTCCGGTAGAGTAGGGCGAATTCCCATCCATGTTTTAACGGTTGATTCTTGTACTAGAACTCTGGTTTTACTTGTCTTGCTAATAACTCTTTGACTGCTTGCTGGGGAGGGAAATTTTTATATATTACTTTGTGTACATAATCACAAATGGGCATATCGACACCTGCTCTTGCCGCAAGAAGACCAATACAGTGTGAAGATTTCGCACCCTCAACGGCTTGTCCAATTTCTTCAATGGCGGAGTCTACGTCTTTACCTGCACCTAATGCTAAGCCTAGCCTTCTATTTCTGGAAAGATTATCGGTACAGGTTAGTACTAAATCACCTACACCAGATAGCCCCATAATAGTGTCATGGTCTGCCCCCATACCTTCTGCAAGTCGCATTATTTCAGCTAGACCTCGGGTGATAATGGCAGCACGTGCATTCGCACCATAGCCTAAGCCATCTGATATACCTGCGGCTATGGCAAGTACGTTTTTTACTGCGCCACCAAGCTCGACACCAAGAACATCATTGCTGGTATAAACACGGTAATTTCCACCTTGAAAAGCAACAGCCATTCTTTCAGAAAGTTCGGGGGTTGATGCTGCCGCTGTCATTGCTGAGGGAAGTCCTTTGGCAACTTCTAAAGCAAATGTTGGACCAGAAACTAAGCCATAGGGAATACCTTCTCCCAACTCTTCTATAAGCACTTCATGGAGTAATTTTCCAGTGCCAACTTCTAATCCTTTGGTTGCCCAAGTGATTGAATGTTGTGAACTAAGAAAAGGTTTAATTTTTTTGAGTAAATCACGAAAGCCGTGACTGGGAATGACAATGAGTTGGTCATCTGCGTGTTTTACTGTGTCTTCAATAGAGTCGGTGCATTTTAAGTTTTCTGGAAATTTAAACCCAGGAAGGTAATGTGTATTTTCACGTGCTTTATCATAAAGTGAAACATGCTCTGGGTTGAAGTCCCAGAGCAAAACATCTATACCATTGCGAGCAAGTTGCAAGGCCAAAGCTGTACCCCACGATCCAGCACCGTAGACTGATATTTTATTGGGACGCTCTGGTGTATTCATAAGGTTTTACGTTTCTGTTTTTTCGTTCTCAGCACTCCCTTCAGTGCTTTGCTCAGTTTGTTGTTCATGTGCAGCTTGTTGATTTTGTGCGTAAAGTGCATCAAAATTAATGGGTGATAGGTGCATTTCTGGGAAGCTTCCTTTAGAAACAAGATTAGAAATCACTTCACGTACATAAGGAAAAAGGTTACCAGGGCAGTAGCTTCCTAATAGGTGATTTAGTTGCTCATTTGTATAACCCTTTATTAAAAATGCGCCTGCCTGTTTAACTTCTACAAGAAAGGCTGTTTTTCCCTCCTTGTCTTTAACCGTTACGGTCACTTCTAATTCAACTTCATAATGATCATCACCAAGGGAGTTAACATTGGTATTCAGATTCATATTAGTCTCAGGGTCCCAGTTTTGGGTGAAAATACTAGGACTATTGGGTGCCTCAAATGAGATATCTTTTACATAGATGCGCTCAATAATAAATTGTTGTTCTGCTGTCGTTGCATCCTGTACAGCTGCTTCGTTTTGTGTTTCTTCTGCCATCTGATTAAATTCCTAATTTTTGATCTAATTTGCCCTGTTGGTTGAGTATTGCTATGTCATCATAGCCGCCTACTGACTCACCATCGATAAATATTTGTGGAACTGTGTTTCTGCCACTTTTTTCTGCCATTTCTTGCCATAGTCCATTGCCACTACTGACTGCAATCTCTTCGAACTCTATTCCTTTTTTCTTTAGTAGGCTTCTTGCTCGCATACAATATGGACAAAAGCGTGTTGCATACATGATCACATTTGCTGGCATACTATAAAGTTCTATTAGCGCTTTGTGACAGGCAAGTTAGCTGATTCCCAAGCCATTATTCCGCCTGCAAGATTGGAAACATTCTCATAGCCTGCCTTAGTAATTAAATGACAGGCATGACCCGAACGATTACCGCTGCGGCAATAAACAAGTACGGGTACATTTTTATCTTTAGATATACCGCTAATACGAGAAGGGAGATCTGCTAGTTTGATATGTTGAGCGCCTTTGATAAAACCGCCGCTAACTTCTTTATCTTCACGTACGTCTACTATTGCCGTTTTATCATTGTTCATTAACATGACAGCTTGATTAACACCAATCTGTCGGTATTTTCTATTGAGGCGTGATATTTCTGTCTTAGCGATAAAGCCTAAAATAGCAATAAAGCCAATGATCATCAGAGGGTGATTGCTTGCAAAGTCGATATATTCTTGCATGGGAAAAAACTATAGAAAGGGGAAAGTAGATAAGATAACCGCAGTCGTGCTTTGGGTAAAGCCCTAAAACACTTTTTAGGCTAATTTTCTAGAGATAGATGCTTTTTAGCAGTTAAAAATTAACGCGTTGTACAGAAAACGTCCTGCATCATGCTAATTAATTTTAAGGTGCGCGCATCTCCAACACGGTAGAAAACACGATTAGCTTCTTTTCTAGAGGCGAGAATACCTTTGTCTCGAAGAATGGCTAGATGTTGAGAGATATTACTCTGCGAAGTACCAACACATTCAACTATGTCTTGAACGCTAACTTCATTTTCGCCTAATACACAAAGTATTTTCAATCTTAAGGGATGGGAAATCGCTTTAAGCGAGCGTGATGCTGTTTCTACATCTTCCTGACGAACTAAAAGGTCACTAACTAATGTGCAGCTTCCGTCGGCACCTTGGGCAATACTCGCATTGGTCATGTAATAGCATTCTCTAATATTGGTTAATTTGCATATTATAAATATACTATACAATAATATACTGTAATACGCTGTTTATCAAGGCTATTCAAACTGAAAAGAAGCAGCTTGTTATAGCCCTATATAATTATAAGTCATGCTGTTAGTATAAAGACCTTGGGCTATTGATAAAAAAACAAACTATTATGAAGGCAATTTCTTTTTTGCAATCTCTATTTCTTTGTGTGTCTGTGCTTTGCTTTTCACAAGCATCTGCAGAGAGCACAAATCAAAGTAAGAGCAAACTAAATAACCAAATAAATTCGGCAAAGACCGTCTTGAAAAAGTCTCGTTCAGTTTCAAAAAAATTAAAGAGTCGTGTGGTGGTTGCAGAAGATAAACTGCATGATATTTCCAAAAACCTGCATCAAACAAAACGCAAAATAAATAAATTAACCAGTAGGCTATTAAAGTCTAACGCACGAAAGAAGATTTTATTTAAACAAACAAGTATAGAAAAAAATGCTCTTGCTCAACAAATGCAAGCACTCTATACATCTGGTAAACAATCCCATTTACGTTTGTTATTAAAACAAGATGACCCTTCTGATATCAGTCGTACTATAAAATATTTTGAATATTTAAACGATCATCGTTTGAAGCGCATTCGCTCTATTAAAACCAGTTTAAAAAAAATAGAAAACATACAGGTAAAAATAAGCGCTGATTCAACTGAGTTAAATCTTTTGCAGGAAGAGCAAAGTAAGAAAAAGAAGGCATTAAGTAAAGCCGTCGGTGAGAAAGAAAATGCACTTAAGAAACAACGTCGAGTAGTTTCTTCTCAGGAAAAAAAATTAACGAAGCTAATAAATCAAGAAGTACGCTTGCAGGGTGTTATTCAGAGCCTACAAAGAAAACGTAACCAGGAAGAAAAAAAGAGAAAAGAGGATAAAAGAAAAGCTGAAAAATTGAAGTTACAAGCAAAACTAAAGAACAAAAAAAGTCAGCAAGCTAATAATAAAAAGCAGGAGAAAGAAAAGCGAAAGAAAGTTCTGGCAAAGTCTCGTTATGTTCCCAGTAAAGCGTTCTCCAAACTTAAAGGGAAGCTTTCCTGGCCGGTACGCGGAAGAATTTCACAGCGATATGGTACAACAAGGAATAGTAAGCAAGCTTGGAAAGGTGTCATTATTTCAGCATCAGCTGGAAGTAATGTATATGCCGTTGCACGGGGCAAGGTGGAGTTTAGTGGTAGACTAAAAGGCTATGGATACCTTGTGATTATCCGTCATGATAAAAACTATCGAAGCCTCTATGCTTATAATAGAAGTGTCTACAAGAAAAAAGGTCAGATAGTAAAAGGCGGAGAAATTATTGCCGCAGTAGGTAATACGGGTGGCAGAAAAAACTCTGGGCTTTATTTTGAGATACGTCGTGGAACAAAACACCAGAACCCTGCGCATTGGTGTAAATAATTTTTAGAGGTGCTTTTAAACTATTTAAGGTAGTATTAAGCATCAATATAAATTGTTACCTGAATAATATGCGTATAAAAAAATCTGTGATATCTGGTTTAGTATTTGGCGTAGCCATAGGACTTACTGCTTCGTTTAGCTTGAATGTTTTTGCTTTAAAATCAAATAAGCAGTCTCTGCCCCTGTTGCAGCTGAAAAAATTCTCTGAAGTTTATGCTCGAATTAAGCGAGACTATGTAGAAGAAGCTGATGATAAAAAACTTATTACAGATGCTATTAGTGGCATGCTTACAGGTCTTGACCCTCACTCAGCCTATCTTGATGAACAAGCTTTCAAAGAGCTTCGAGAGGGTACTTCTGGTGAATTCGGTGGATTGGGTATTGAAGTTGGGATGGAAGATGGCTTTATTAAAGTCATTGCTCCTATTGATGACACGCCAGCACAAAAAGCAGGAATTAAGTCTGGAGACTTAATCATAAGGCTTAATGATAAATCTGTAAAAGGCATGAATTTAAATGATGCTGTTAAGATTATGCGAGGTAAGCCGGGCGAGCCTATCGATTTATTGATCAGCAGAGAGGGCACACCAAAGCCGCTTAAAATTACCATCGTCCGTGCGGTGATAAAAGTAAAAAGTGTTAAACAACGCATCCTTGAAAAGGGTTATGGCTATTTGCGAATATCCAGTTTTCAATCCAATACAACGGATGGTGTTGAGAAGGCTTTAGAAAAACTTGTTAGTGAAAATAAAAGCGCACTAAAAGGTTTGGTTTTAGACTTAAGAGATAATCCTGGTGGCGTATTAAATGGCGCAGTAGGTGTTTCCGACATTTTTCTAAAAGAAGGGAAAATAGTCTATACCGAAGGCAGAGTTGCCGATAGCAATATGCGCTATAACGCAACCCCTGATGACTTGATTGACGGAGCACCGCTAGTGGTGTTGGTTAATCAGGGTTCAGCTTCGGCTTCTGAGATAGTCGCTGGTGCTCTACAAGATCATAAACGGGCACTCATTGTTGGTACAAAAACCTTTGGTAAAGGCTCGGTACAAACAGTTTTACCTTTAGATGAAACGACGGGTTTAAAATTGACCACAGCACGTTATTTTACGCCATCAGGTCGTTCAATTCAGGCAAAAGGAATTGATCCAGATATTATCGTAAAAGATTTGGAAATTAAAAATAAGGCGGGGAATGATGACAAGGATGCGATTAAGCCGTTATCAGAGGCAGAGTTAAGTGGTCATATATCAAACCCCGCTGGAGAAGACTCTGATAAAAATACTGAAGCAGAGAAAAATAATAAAGCAGAAGGCGAAAGTGACTCAGTTGCAGATAAAAAAGAAGCCCCAAAAAAGAATCTTGTAGAGACTGATTATCAACTTTACGAAGCTTTGAATATTCTTAAAAGCATGACCTTAGTTCAAGCAATGCAAAAATCAAAATGACAGTCTCTAAAGTTCTCATTCCATTAGCACAAGGATGTGAAGAGCTAGAAGCCGTTACCGTTATTGATTTACTACGTCGTGCTGAGATAGAAGTAATCACAGCAGGTCTTGATGATGCGCCGATAAAGTGTGCGAGGGGTACGGTGATTATTGCAGATAAAAATATTGATGAAGTCATCGATGATCAATTTGACTTAATCGTATTACCTGGCGGACTACCAGGAGCTGATAATCTTAATGATGACTCTCGAATTCATCAATTAATAACCAGACTGGCTAGTGAAGATAAGTATGTTGCAGCGATTTGTGCAGCACCTAAAGTGTTGTTAAAAAATGGAATTCTTAACAATAAAAATGCCACAGCTTACCCCGGCGCTTTGAGTGCATTAGATACCTCTCAAATTAACCTTAATGAAGAAGCAATACAGATAGATGGCAAGGTGATCACATCAAGAGGTCCGGGTACTGCGATGGATTTTTCCTTAACATTAATTGAATTATTGTTAGGTAAAGATGCGAGAAATCAAGTTGAAGAGCCTTTGAAAAGATAAGTTATAT
>VAPK010455124.1_pt1 | contig 13058 bp, 11 predicted proteins | sample 3395031 | NCBI WGS metagenome assembly VAPK01 (sample SAMN08290443, study PRJNA428436) | hydrothermal vent metagenome | isolation source: Deep-sea hydrothermal vent chimney 1 | place: Pacific Ocean: Juan De Fuca Ridge | reverse complement strand
TCTATTGTGATAATGACACCATCAAGATCTTTTCTGGGATACCTTCTCACCGTACCGGTACAGTTTTCTTCCGGGCAATGGGGGGCCATGCTCACCGCAAGACTACTTTCTCGCTTCATTCTCCCTTGTCTGAAATTAATAACCTCTCTAGCCATTATCACTCTGGCATCAGCCAATGTGACAGCACCCATAGCCTCCAACTCAGTGAGCAGATGATTGAATATCTGTTTCTGTGCTTGAGTTGCTGCGTTTAGAATTGCCATTATTTACACATCCACTTAAAATTAAGCAGCCCTTGAGATACATACCACTCTGCCCTATATGTTGCTGGATACGGATGCGAACCATCGCTACACTCAACACCTGACCCACCATATGGATTCTGCATATCTATTCTAAGAGTATTCATGTCACCCCCTGCGCCCCCACCGCTACCGTCACAACTGTATGGCCCCCACGGCCATGAGCCAAAATAGTCAGTACCATCAATTGGTGGAGCTAGATAACCACATGAAGGGGGTTGGAATTGTGCGTACACAGGCATTCCAGCAGCACTTGCACACGCACAATGCTGATCCATCAGACTCTCCTGACTGTCAGTACAGACACTCCTTAAGACCCCCGGTGGACATACCCCAGTAACTCCAGGTTGATTCGGTTGTATCCCTCCATTATACCCCCGCGTATCGGATCTGAACGTGACTATATACTCCAGTTGCAATGACGCGCCATCTATACACACTTGCCCATTATACAACCTAGGAGACCCAACCAAAGGAACACCGTGAAACGTCATCCCCTCAAGATTACACCCCTGTTGTTGACAGTTTTTATCAACTGTTTCATACCAGTCTCCCTCACTACTCCTCAATACTATTTTGTCCATACTACAACTATCCTCTACCCTGATTTCTGTTGCCCCGCAGAAATCCTCAGTAGCCGATATGTCGGCATGTTGTAAATAGGTCACAGCCGATTGTCCCGCCCCGTCAATGGATACATTAGCGGCTGAACTTTTAATTAAATACGGAGGCTGACCTCCAGCGAAATACAAGGTAATGGACTCTCCTGCGGGGAGTATATCAGGGGTTGCACTGGTATCGATAACTATATCAGTAGAAAAGTCACAACAGTCTCTAGGAATTAAAAGTTGTTTTGTTGTTACAATCCCACAATCGCCGTCGGGGGGAGACACAGGAACAACCTTTAGTTTGTCCGCATACTGTAGTGTAAGATCCTTTAAGACATCTTTATCTAAGCTCTTTCCCCCTTTGTTTGCCCTATACACTATCTTACAATTAGGTAGAGATACTGCTGGTTGTTCGCAGCAATTCTGCTTATAGAAATCTGCCTTGTTAATATCCCCGGTAACTTCTCCACAATCCTCATAACCCCCAAATATCTCTTCCACTACACCAGGAAAAGTATATTGCCCTAAACTTTTATTGCGGTCTTGGGCTATTTGAGACGCCTCCCTTCTTAGTTCCTCTTCAACAGTTGGGTGACTAGATCCTCTAACGTTATCCGCTTCCGTGAGTAATGTAGATATCTTCCTGTCCCAGAAATCTGGTTCATTCTCATAAACAACCCTACTTTGATCGCCTGAACACTCACACTTATACGTGGTTCTTTGAGTTACCCATTGAGGGAAAGAGTCTTTATTTATTGTCTTTAATATAACCTCATGTGGTAGACAAAACTTCTTCCACAAATCTGCGTCTTCCACATATTTTTTAGGGGGTTGCAAATCCAATTCATCAGTACCCCCATGATAAAAGGCAATCACAGTACAATCACCAAAGCTGTCATCTGTACCAAACACAGTTATTTCTACAACTTCATACTTGCTTTCATATACTGCTGTGATTGACCCCGTTACCGTACCTTCCCAAGAAAGCTCCTTACCAGATACTGTGATATCTGGAGTGTCAGAAGAAGAGCTACCCCAAGTCACATCAACTTCCCCAACAGGAGCATATTTTAGTGAAGCAGACGTAGTATCGCTCACATCAATGTGTTCAGTTAATGCTTCTTCTGTAACGACTGTGTTACCAATTACACCATTAGTAAGGCGGAGAGTGTACGGTTCCGAAATGTCACTTCTGTCAACAATCACATTCGTTAAATAACTATATTCAAAATTTGTGTAACAAAGATTCATGTCAAATATAGCAGCAACTGCTTCTTTAAACTTATCCTCTGCAACTGGCTCCACATCATCTGCATCTTCTTGGACACAAGGCACCAAGTCAAATACAGAATCTACCAAAGCCACTGTCTCCTCCATACTTGCTGGTTCTTCTTTTACTTCCTGGTAAAGTTTTACCCAATATCCATCAGAGACAGACGAAGTAGATGAAAAACTTATGTTAATATTGCTATTCATTTTTCTCCCACCGCTGCAACACAGGTTGTCCATCACAGGTATTGTAGTATACAACAAAGACAGGATCATTTCCACATGATTCATTTACACAAGATTTACTCCCGCTTAGTGTTCCGTCAGCACACTCCTCCAGTAATGCTGTAACACAATCAGGTATATCTAGGGTGATACTGTCAGTACTCTCGACCCCCTCACTGTTAACCCAACTAGCAACAATAGTGTTTTGAAAATTTTCAATTTTATACTCCTTACCATCTACTGTTTTATCTATCTCCATCGTGACAGTATGTTTATACCCGCTCACACGTCCCACTGCTCTTAACACACAGTAGATGTCTTCAGGAAAGGTTACAGTATCTCCACTGATGTCTGGAGTCATATCTGCTATCCTTTCCCCAGTTGGTCTGATAAAAGGCATCTGTGGAGTCAATGTACCATCAAAGGAATAAGGCAGAATTTCTGTGTGTGTTCCATTGAATACTACATCAAAAGACCTATCAAGATCAAGTACCTCTGGATCTGATATCTCCCCCAAATCGGCTTTCAGGTTATACAATAGATCCATACTACTCGGCCAGACATAGAAATCTAAATCAACTATTATCTTGGAATCACCAACTAAAGTTACATAAGTACAGGCTTTTTTAGCATACCCCTGAGCAGACTTCCCAGTAGAGGCATAACTCAACATCCCATACACATCTGCTATGCTAGTCTGGTCTAAATACTCTTTCTTGTATTCCTGTTCCAGATGAACCCATGGAGCAGCAGAGTCAGCACCGCCACTCTGAAAAGAAACAGATAAAGAAGAGTTCATTAATTGACTACCTCCTGAGAACAATAGTCTACAAATACCGTCTCACTATTTGACTCCCCTGATGGTAGTACAGGTAAGTCGGGATCTGGATTAACCCTAAGTTGAGATCTCTCCCAGCATTTAGCATCCATTTTATTATCATATTCAGCCCCCGATGGAGGCTCTAGTACTTTCATCTCTACTCCCCCGTTCCACCAAACATAGGATACACTCTGAAACGCAGTATCCACAGTATCTTCTCTTGGAAGTATTAACAAAGAATAGGAGTATCTTACAGTCTTATACACTAACTGAACTGTGCCATACACACTCTTTGTCAGCGTTATGTCTTCACCTTTTACAGATACCACTACCCCAGACACTTCATTCCCAAAAGAATCCCAAGGGAGATTCAGAAATTTATAACTTATCAATTCTTGAATTGGATAAGTGGAAGTCCCTGTATCTGAAAGACTAAACTCAATATTTTCCGTTACCTCTACTTCCGAGAACACACCTTCTCCAAGCTCACCCCATGTGAGTCCTATCTGGAACAATAAATTCCTGTCATAGGGATATACATACAGAGTCGAAGCATAGGCAGATCCCTGAAGGCCACAGTTTTTATCTGGAGACTCTGTACTATCGTAAACAGAATTGTATATAGCCTTAACTAGATCTAGTTTAGTAACAACACCAGTACCATTCCAAGGGGCCTGTTCAAGAAAAACCCCAGAGCTTGTTAAAACATTACTAAACTGGATACTAAAACTATTGTTCATTATTAAGATTCCCCTTTATAGGCCGTTATATTTTCATCACCTGTAAGGCTTATTGATAAAGCAGGTACAGTCCTCTTCAGCCAGAACGGAGAATTGTTCCCATTTGTTGGTATAACAACAGTGTCAAGTGCAGCAAATGTCCCACTAAAGAATCCTGCTAATAGCGTGATAAGCTCTTTGGCGTTATCTGGGTTAGTTGCTATAAAGTCTGTTGAAACAGTCCCAGAACCAAGGTTCCCAGACCTGCTACCAGCCACAGAAAAATTAGTAGCATCAGAAAACGTTACAGTAACAGTTTCATCTTTTGTTCCAGTATTGTTCACTACTGGAGGGTATGTTGCTTCATCTACTGACCCGGATGAAGATGTCACTACTATGGCTCCAGTAGAGACAGATGAAGTACCAGGAGAGTACACTGAAGAAACCATCGTGTTGGCAGCTAAGTAAGCGTTTGTTATTCCAGTGTCAGTATAAACAGTTACGTCATTACCAGATATAAGAGGTGCAGTGGAATTGAGGATAACGTCCTCATAGTCTCCTGACTGTGATGGGTCACTCTGATTAGATAGCCTGATACGTCCACTCGCATGAAACCCAGATGTTAACGCAGCCGCCTCTACTGTTACTGTAATAGCAGTAGCACCACTAGAGACATTATTCTTTAAATTACCACAGGAATAAAAAGTAGACTCACTTAAAGTACTCTGTGTGTCTGATACTGTCCCAGCAAAAAGAATTACGTAATCATCACCAGGAGTGGGCATATGATTCCACAGCCTGGGATCAATTAGGTCATCATCTGAATCACTCCTAGGTATTGCGAATAACTTACGATAGTTTACAAGCCCATCTTCTCTTTGTTGTGCTGAGACATTCTCCCAGATGTTATTCTTCACGCCAGTGACAGCTTGGTCTTCAGATGCATACCCACCATTACTTGAGGTATCACTTACTGTTTCAGATTTATAGAATTTAAGATCCGCTTGTACAATTGACATTTTATACCTCTATCATTTTAATTGACCCTGTGTATTTCTTATCAGGAGAAGTCTCTTCAAATTGAAACATCTGAGTGAAGTCTGTAGTATCAATTATTCTAACATTATAAATAGTACCTTGATAGTTCAAAACACAATCAGCGTTAGTTTTCTCAAGAACTTTAATCTGGTCAATAACAGATTGACACCAGACTCCCTGGATGGAACTATTCATACTTACAGTACCAAGAGTAAGATTTCTCCCACCTGTAAGACCCACTGTAGTAAGTTTTGATAAACCTTCTACAGTTCTCACCTGTTGGTAAGCTATTTGTTGAGCCTGAGTAACACCCCCAAGATACATGTTATCACTTATGACTATCCCACCGAGTGTTATCATGCTGCATACCTCTGTTTATCAGCCAAGGCCCTGAGTAAACTATCTACGTTTTCTTTTGACCCCTGCAACTGAACTTGGTTATTTCCTGGAAAAGTGAAATTTACATTGACAGTACTTCCACCTTTTTGTATTTGGTTATTTGGAATTATAAATCCAGACCTACTTGGGGTAAACATCTCTGGGCCTTTTTCCCCAACAAGATACTCTGTCCCCCTTGTCACCGGGCCACCGAAAGCCCTAGCAGAAGGCGTTCCTATAGCAGATGTCTTTGGAGGTACAACTTCCCCCGCCGCTCGTTTTAATTCTTGGTAAGCCTTTACAGCCTTCATAATTTCTTTTGTAGTAGTATTCCCCCACCCAACTATAGCATCTGAATTTGCACCGACCACCTCTCCGTAACCTGTGGCCGTATCACTAACATTGGTATACCCTTCAGAGACTCCTGACAGGCCGTCTTTAACTTTAGTAAAGAACTCTGTGTTGGCAAAACTTGTTGGAATAACTACTTTTGAAGCATCCTTCAACTCATTATAGGCTTTTTTTACTTTACGTGTTTCCACTATGGCACCGTTACTCCAAGTAAGAACTCTGTCTCCACTTGTTATTACTGCCTTACTGTATTTTTCTACCTCATTCTTAGCTTTAGCATAACTGTCTATAGCGTCTTTACTGACACCAGAAGGTTTTGTACCCATCCCCACAACCTCCTTACCAGTCATAGGGGTACTACCCCCAGCCGCTTTTTTCAACTTAGCATATTCATCTGCTACTCTACGTATGTCACCTATGGAAACGTTCATCCAGTCGACAGTAAGTTTCTGATTCTCTGCAATTACTTTACCATACCCCTGAGCTTTCTCTTTTGCTAAACCAAAGCTAGTGACTGAGCTACTGAGACCCTGTTTCACCTTCTCAAAATAATCAGTTACTTTTTTAGCTTGATCTTCTGATCTTTTAATGTCATCCTTTTTAAGGTTAGTTAGTTGTTTTTGTAAACCAGCCATTACAGCATATTGTTGCCTGACTTTACTCTTATTGTCCCCCCCTCCTGTAGCATTAGATGTATCAATAGATTTAGCAATGGCGTATGCCTGCTTGAGTAATTCTACCTCCCGCTCTCTCCCTGCTACACCAGCCTTACCCGCTTCTTTAGACATTTTCTTGAGCCGGGCTATCTCGCTAAAATCTTGTTTATATTTAAACCCTTTTCTTTGATTCTCAGGAAGTAGTTTGGATCTTATACTGTTAAGATCAGAAACAAATCCGAATTTCATGTCAGACAAAGAATTTCTTAGGGATTCTACCTGGGCTTTAGAATTCTTCAAAGCAGTCTGAAACATACCTGATGCAGCAATAGCCCCCTTAAAAGCTTCCGTAGCCTTCTTTTCAAAAGCTTCAAAACCAAAATCTCCTTTTTTAGGCCCAGCATTTTCCCACATCTTAGCTTGTTGAGCTGAAAGAGAAGCAAACTCAGATCGAAGATTATTGAATATCTTCATTGAGGGGTCTCTAATTCCTTTCAACGCATTAACAACACTGGTTACATTAAACCCATCTATCTGATCCTGTAACTTTTTAAGGCTATCTGTGAGGACTCCGGCCTTAAGGCTGTCTTCTATTTTACCAACACCGAAACTGTCAGGAGATAGGGCAGTACTAAACGATGCCCCCGTTTTTATAGCCTGTTGTTCAGCCTCATACATAGCTTTCTCAAAAGCTGTCATACCTTTTATTTGCTGCTGGAGACTTATCTTACTTAAGGCACTCGCTACTTCTGGGTTAACCTCTGGATTACCAGCCGCCCTACGGAGGGCTAAAACATCATTAAGCTCCTTATACTTATTCTTCAGTTGTTCAATGTCTGCTATCTTAGCAGTAATATTATCAATTGCTCTCCAATTGTCTAAGGTAGTACCATTCTTTATTAATGTACTGAGTTCTTTGTTTAAATCTTTTACTACATAGGTATCGATGTCATTTAATTCTGCCCCTATATCATTGAACGCAGTAAAATCAAAGGTTGTATTTTGGTTCATCAGTTTGGATATCTGGGAGTCAATACTTTCTATATCTACAGAAACTACCTTAGGGTTCTCTATTTTTACTTTGACTTTAACAGCCTTAAGTTGAATAACCCCTCTCCAGTTTCTTTCAAGAAACAACCCATTATTTTTTTCAAGCTCGGTATTGAGTTCCTTTAACTTCTCTGTTTGGGCGTCTGTAAGTACGTTTAACTTGTCATACATAGTCAAATAGTACAGCATCCCCTTCCGATCACCGACTAATAAATCAGCCTCATACTGAGAGAAATCAGATGATCTAGTATAGATATCTGGTATAGACATAGCCTTCTTCCCAGTAGCCGACTCGGCTATGCCATGGGCTGCTTTATCTGCTAAAACCAGCATAGCCATTGTCTTAGCTATGGGATTAGCACCAAAGAGGATGTACCCTATAAGACCCCCTTCAGTTATCCCTATAGGCAATTTACTAGAAGTTGATAACAACCCAGATATTGCAGAACCTATAGTATTGATACCGGATACCACAGTTTTCAGACTAGTAATGAACTCATCACTAGCTATCAAATCTTGGAAATTATTGAGAACCCGCTTTGTGCCTTCACTATCAAACGCCTTAATAAGGGATGCTTGGAAAGTAGCCCCCAGTTTTTCCAACTTAGCAGTCACTGTGTCATCCAGCTTATCAAATACTCCTGATATAAAAGATTTTCCCGCTCCGGTCGCTCCTTCTATCTTAACCCTCATGGCGTCATATTCATCACCAGCGGCAGCAATTAAATTTGCACCCCCCTTTAATGCCCTTAACCCAAATAAATCTTTCTCAAAAGATATCTTCTTCTCTGGTGACATTAAATCAGTGACTCTCTTTAATTCAATGAACATGGTACGGATGTCTTTTATCTGACCTTTATCTGTAAATGCCCTCCAGTTTATACCTTCAAGAATTTTCTTTATATTCTCAGTTGGGGCTTGCATTTTAATAACAGCCGTCCTAATAGCAGTAGCAGCCTTACTTCCTTTGATACCCCTATTAGCAAGGACAGCCATAGCAGTAGACACATCAGTAAGAGACGCCTTAGATATACTGGAAAGTTCTGTCAACTGAGACATACCCTTTACCATCTCCCCAATGTCTGTAGAAGATGATAAGGCTGCCTTAGAAACAATGTTAGCAGCATCAGAAAAGGATTCACCAAAGGCATTTGATTGCCCTATAATTAGTTTGGTGGCCTCTCCGAGATCTAGCTCTGCTATTGTAGCAAATTTCGACATCTCTTCTATATCACCAAGTGCGGCAGATGCTTCAATTCCAGCCTTAGAAAACTCCTTCATACCACTCGCAAGCTCGTTCGGGCCTTTCCGTAAACCCTCAAACCCTAGTAGTGAGTCACGTAGGTTATCAATATTCAATCCATCAACAGACTCTCGCAGAGCATCCACGTAAGCCGTTGTATATTCAAAAGCGGCCCCAAGTTCATATACCTTCTTAATACCGGCACCAATAGCCATACCAGCAATCAGAGGGGCAAGCATACTATAGGAGTACGTCATAGCTCCCATTGATCTGGCTACACCACCAATGGCAAACTTCATTGACTTACCCCAATCCACGGCAGCTACTTTAGATTTCCCAAGCGTAGTCTCCATACCATGTAAATCTCTACTCGCTTTGACAATCCCGGAGCTCTGGAGGCTGCCCCCGGCAAGACTCTTACCCAAGGTATGGAGTTCAGTATTAAGTGCTCTTACTTTTTCAATTGGGAGTTTCTGTTTGTTAAGTGCTGCGAACCTTTCACGAAGTTTATTCACTGCTTTTTGTTGCTTTTCTATCATAAGCCCATCATTTTTCATCTGTGACGTCAGCTTAGAATTATCGTAATCAGGAACTCCGATTAAGGTAGCGGCTGACTTAGTGCCAGACATTCGTTGTCTGTTGTACGCAGCCTTAGCTACAGCAGCCTTCTTCGTAGCTATAGCCTCAGCTTCCATAGCCGTCTTCAATCTCCCGGATTCTACAGCAGTATTTCTCTCCACCCCTAGCATCTTCTCAGCAGCTTGTATGCCTTTCATAGACTCTCTAGCATACTTAGCTTGTTCCTCAGTCTGTAGCATTTTCAGTTTTAAGGAACTATCATAAGAAGAAGCAAGCCCTTTATTTACAAGGAGCTCTGCTTTCTTGGCAGCAGTCAAGCTCTTGTTATTAATTGCTAGGGTCTTTACTCCTTGAGATTCCAACTGTCTTAAGGCAGAAAGTTTTTGTTCAGATATCAGTTGCTTTTCCAGAGCAGCCGTCTGAACCTGTGCTTCTTTCAATGGGACTGCTGAATGAGATACAACGTTAATACTTCCTGGACTTTTCTTGAGCATAGCTATTTCAGACAATAACTTAGCCTGTTTCTCTACCTCTACATTAAGTTTCTCTTGGAGGAGCAAAGCAGCCTTAGCTTCAGTCACCATCTTCATATATCCAGAATTACCTAGCTTTTCTTTGTTCAAATTGTTGGCGGCCCTAATCTCTTTATTTACATCTTTGAGAATAGGCTTCAACTTCTTTAGGTCACTTTCCATGGAAGAGAACGGAGACTTAACAATTTTCATCCCAGCTAGAGCCTTATCAGCAGCAATAGCAGCTTCAGCAAATTTAATCAGGTCAATGGTAGACGCGGATAACTGAGCCTGTAACTTACTTAAGTTTTCATGGTGAGCCTTTTCTGAAACTGACATCTTATCGAGGCCACCAGCCGCAGAAACAGCTTCCTTCTTCATAGCTTCAAGGTCATTTACAAACCTTGCTAGGGCACCAGCATTGTCTACAACTACGTCTATATGAAGGGACATACTGACCTCTGTATACAAGAAACCCGGCTTACTTCCGCCGGGTAATTTATTATTTTCTCTTTAACTCTCTCTCTGCTTTTTCTGCCTGAAAACTAAATACCATGTTAGCAATACTTCTAACAGTGGATGAGAAGTCTATCCGCTCACTTTTATGAACATTGTAGTCATCCATAGCCTTATCTATTGCTAACATGTTTAATCCTACAGGGCCACTAGAACCCATTATATACTGGTCACAACAGTAATAAAATAATGTGACATATGGCTGGTTAGAAGGATTCAGTCTAGGTTTACATTTCCAGCAAGGAGTCAAACCCTCCCCGAAAGCTGAGGTACACGTCTTACAAGAAGTTCTCTCTACCTCACTGAACCATAAACTGAATTCCTCTAGTTTTTTACCTTGTCTTTTTCCTCAGACTCTACCTCCATAGATAATTCCTCCCGGAACTTTTCAATGGCTTCAACAAACCAACCAAATTCCTTCATAACCTTTCTTTTATTTTGTTCTACACAAGGGAGTTCTTTACCTGTTTTAGATAAAAATCCTTTCCAAGATACAACAGATCGAAGAACATACTCTTTTGATTTCTCATTAAGTTGAAAATCAATTTCTGTATGAAAGTCCTCTCCCATTTGTTTACCTTTGATTTGACTGAACTTAGATTCAATATCAGCAACCTCCCCTGGCTTAAGATGTAATACTTCAACTTGGGTATCTCCAGACGGATCTTGGTCTATGGTAAACCATTCTTTCTTTCTAGCAGTCAACTGTAACATAATAATCTCCTTTAATTTAAGCGGTGGGTAAATAACCCACCCCGCCAGCCATGACCCACCGCCAGGGAGATCATAGCCTTTGGGTAGGGAATAGAACTATTTAACAACTAAGACCAGCATAACCATCGAGTTTCATTGGTTGTCCAGCATGGATAGCTGTAGTAGCAATACCAGTAAACGTAGTAACTGAACTTTCATCACCTATGCTATCTTCCAGTGTAATGAGATTGTTGGTAACAGTCTTAATTTTACAGAATAGAGGATCAAGTGAATCTACATGATCTAGTATGATTGTCATGCCTGCTTCGAACCCAAGAGTAATAAAATCCTGGACTGTAGAAGCAATGGTTGCCCCAGTTCCAGCAGTAAATTCAAGATCAGTACCATTGGCATGTGCAATAAACAGTGTAGATGCACCGGCAGGTAACAAGGATACTGTACCAGTAAACATGTCGTTTTTTGTACCTTGAGGAGATGAAAAAGTACCTACACGATAAGATGCACCACTATCAGAAATGAGATCAGGAGCAGCAAAATCCCCACATAATGGATTATCATCTATATAAAATCTCATGTCCTGTATTTCTGTATTGTTTAGAGATGCCTGCATCATATAAGTCTGGGAAGGATCACCTACAACAAAGTTATAATCAATAGAGATTTCTTCGAAAGAACCACCGGTAGGGAGAACCTGGTCAATACGTTCGCCCATACTTGAAACAGTAACTGTACTCATTTTGAAACCAATAGGGATACCAATAGACTTCAACCCTCTCAGTAACATCTCATCTGTTTTACCACAATGTGTTCTCACCGCTGCATTACTTGCTACCTTATAACTTCCACTAAGTGCCATAACTAACCTCTCTGTCAACGTTAACGTTTTATACCATGGGCCACCCATGGGACTTTACTAAATGAATAATACAGAGAGTTAAACATTAAGTCAAACATTACTTGAATAAATCCCTTGACTTATGCAACATTGGGATATAGTATATACTCAACGTACACAACTTTATTACGCAACTGGAGAAGAATTATGGCAAATAACAGAAGAAACATAGTTATCAAGACTAAGACTTGGGAAAAGCTGAGGGGAGTCTCCAGAGATGAAGAAAGGTCTATGTCCGATATAATCAGGCAAGCACTTAATGAATTTTTTACTAGACACGAACAGAATAAAAAAGGAATATATGACCCAATAAAAGATAGGTTCTCTAACAACTAGAATCCACAACATCAAATACCAAGGTATTCATTTTTCCTACCCACCCTGGAAATGTTACTATATCTACTACCTGTACCGCCTGATAAGCAACAGAGTCTATCACCCGCATTGCGATACTATCGTTAAGGAAATCAGAATATTGCATTGCTGCTGTAGACCCTGTGTTATCTTGGCAGTAGTAATAAACAATTAATGCACCATTTACAAATATCTCTCGTTCCCCTAGAGATGCCCTCGATGTATTTCTAAATTCAAGATCAACACTTACAAAGGGATCAAGCTGATGTTCGATATCTACAACAAGGAGATTAGGATAGTTCACCGGTGTAGCAGAGTAGTTAATGATATGAGCTGCATGAAACGTACTCATAACAGACTTCCTCACATCTTCTAAGTATACCATCATATCTTCCTATTACGGACTACTTTAAATGACCTGTTTTTAATTCTACTTTTGAATCTCTCAAACGCATTCACTGCATCTGCATTAACTGGTCTTAACGGGCCACGTTCAGCCACATTTGCTCCTGGTGCGTCATTACGTATTGTCACAGCAGACCACCTGTACTTGACGGATATCTCATCTAAGGCACCGACGTTAGCCATCCTTGCTACATTTACAGCATGTTGATGCCCCATCTTCAAAGCCGTATTGCGAGACCTTGGAGATTGCGTATTGACAGTAGCCTTACCTGGATCCCCCATAGACACTACCCAGGAGGCAGCAGTTGTACCTGTGTATTGAGCAGTCTCGTTTAACAGTCTGTCAAACTCCTCCATGATTCCAACAGCAAGTGTGTCTCCTATATCTTTGAGAACAGCCTTACCTTGAACATCTATCTCCCTT
>VAPK010079132.1_pt1 | contig 13068 bp, 13 predicted proteins | sample 3395031 | NCBI WGS metagenome assembly VAPK01 (sample SAMN08290443, study PRJNA428436) | hydrothermal vent metagenome | isolation source: Deep-sea hydrothermal vent chimney 1 | place: Pacific Ocean: Juan De Fuca Ridge | reverse complement strand
TATGGGATGAAGAATGGTCCGACTTGGAGTCAGGCTATGGATACGCAGGGTGTTTATTCTGGCGGTTATGGGAATTTGAATCCTCAGATACATCATTCTTATTTTGGTGCTGGGTTTACTACGATGCCAGTTGAACTTGGCGGGGCGATGCCTGGAGGGCAGAGCCGTTTTGGGGGAGCGCCGATGGTCTAGAGCTCTTTTTAGAAAAAAGACACCTGGGAAAACTTAATTAGCGAAACTAACGTTTTATATTTAATGCAAATTAATTTTTCTTTACAGTTCCGCCTTCTTCTTTCGGGCTGGGCGCTTGAACTTAAAAAATTAATTTGCGGAATTGATAGCTTTTGTTATTTTTATTTGGTTCTGGGCAGATGCGAAGTAGTTATGTTTATAAAATATAATTACTGTTAATTGATAAAAGGTTTACCTTTTAAAAAAAGATGGTTAAAAAAGTTGTGAAGCAGAAGGTCGCGGGTAAGCCTAAGGCTGCGAAAATTGTTAAAAAAGAACTCCCTACTATGAAGATTGCGGGAGAGCGTGAGATTGCTATGGATTTTGCAATGAAGACTTATGAAAAATTTGATCAGATGATTAAATCTATTGTTTTATTTGGGTCGTCATCGAAGAAAATTGCTGTTCCCGGGAGCGATATTGATGTAATTGTAATTATCGATGATGTTTCGGTTCGGTGGGATGAGGAATTGATTGCTTGGTATCGTGAGGAGTTGGGAAAAATTATTGTTGCTAATCCTTATCGGAAGTCGTTGCATGTTAATACTGTGAAATTATCCACTTGGTGGGACGATATGATGAAGGGGGACCCGGTTGTAATTAATGTTTTGAGGTATGGGGATACTTTGATTGATTTTGGAGGGTTTTTTGCACCTTTGAGGATTTTATTAAAAGAGGGTAAGATTCGTTCTACTCCGGAATCAATTTATACACTTTTACAGAGAGCTCCTGGGCATATGGTTAGGGCTCGACAGTCGATGGCTGCTGTTGTGGACGGATTATATTGGACTATGGTTGATTCGGCTCATGCTGCTTTGATTAGTGCGGGGGTTCAGCCTGCAAGTCCTGAGGAGGTTGGGAAGGTTTTGATGAGGCATTTTGTTGATAAGAAGATGTTGAATAAGAAGTATGTTAAGTATTATGAAGAGATTAGGAGTGTTGCTAAAGGTATTGCTCATGGAGAGAGGGTGAAGGTTCGAGGTAAGGATTTGGATGGTTGGTTTGATATGACGGATGATTTTTTGGGAGAGATGGCTCGGTTGGTTGATGTTTCTATTGAGAAGGCTGGGAAATAAAAAATAAAAAATTAGTGATTTTATTGGGCTGCTTTTGCTAATTTTGATTCAATCTCTTGAATCGCCAAATTAAATATGTTTTCTTTGAATGGCTTTAGTATTTGGGCGTCAGAATATTTTTCATATGTCCCTTCTAGTTCTTTTCTTTCGTGGGATACTAGGTTTGCTGTTTCTATTGAATATAATATTCGTCCTTTGTTTATTTCAGCTATTTTAGTCTTGGTATTTATCCTTTTCCCGATTTCTTCTACTGTTTCAGTTAGTCTTTTTGATTGTTTCTCTAAATTTTGCGTTGTTAGTTTTAGGAATTTTCCTACGTCATAATGAGATAATGCTAGTTCTCCGGTTTTTTGTGCTTCCCTTTGCTCAATTGCGAAAAATTCATCGGTATACATTGCTATGTATCTTTTCATAATTGAGGTTTCTTTTTTTAATTCGTTGGACATATATTTATCTGGATTTTCTTGTATTTCTTGTAGTGTTTTCTTTGCATTTGAGACTATCACTCTTGCTGTATTATACGGCTTATGATTCCCTTCTATGTCATTTTCTGGGCAATATTTGAATGCAAGTTTTGCCTGTGTTTCTTCACCTATTTCTCCTAATATTTTGTTAAAATGTTTATTGGCATATGCTGATAAATCTGATTGTCCTCCTGAGTGCCTTGTTTCTTTCCTATATTCTACTTTTTCTGAGGAATATTTGGATACATCGTCTCCGGTTAGAGTGAAGTACTTTTCCAATCCTTCCTTTGTTGTTGTGTCACATCTATTTAATTCGTTTAATTTTTTTCCTGTATTTAAAAATGTCTTGGAGTCGTAACTGGGATTAACATCTATTTTCCCGTTTTTTTCTACAGTTAGATTTGTTAGTAGTTTGGTTAATGTCATATTTTATCTATAGCATTATACTTTATAAATCTTTCTATTTTGTTATATCTCATTAGTGACAACAAATTATTCAAAAATATCTTCTTTTTTTGGTTCTTCTTCTATTTTTTCAATGACTTCAATTGGTTCTGGATTTAAATTTTCTGTTTTTGTTTCGTTATTAGATTGTTTTAATTCCTCTAATTCTTCCTTAATTTCTTCCTTATTATCTATTGGTTCAATTTGAGCGCTTGTCTCTAACTTTTGTACTAGTTCGGATATTTCTTTTGCAACGTCGGCGTTTACCGAGATTGAATCTATTCCTTGTTTTACTAGAAATTTTACCATTTCTTTTTTAGAACCTGCTTGTCCACAGATTGAAGTTTCTACCCCGTGTTTTTTACATTCTCGTATCACTCTGCTGATTTGTTTTAAGACTGCCCAATTCATTTCGTTATAAATATTTTGGACTTCTTCGTTTCCTCGGTCTATTGCTAGTGTGTATTGTGTTAAATCATTTGTCCCGAATGATATGAAATCAATTCCTGCTTCACAGATGTCTTTAATAAGGATTGTTGCGGCTGGGGTTTCAATCATTACTCCAAATTGAATGTTGTCGATTTTTAATTCGTCAAAGATTGTTCTTGCTTGTTTGATTTCTTCAACTGAAATGATTTGTGGAAACATAACTCCAAATTTGTGTCCCTTATCTGCTAGTTCTTTCATAGCTTGCAATTCTGCCTTGAAAATTTTTGGATGTTTTAGTGAAAATCTTATTCCGTGATCTCCAAGCATTGGATTCTTTTCAATTTTTTTTGGTGCACCTTCAAGTCCCGAGTATTCGTCGCTTCTTATATCACTTGACCTTACCCATATTGGTTTTCCTATGAATGTATCGGCTATTTTTCTTAGTCCTTCCTTTAACATATTTTTATAGTCGTCTAGTTTTTCTTCAGTTTCGTATGCTAGAGGATGTTTTCCTGATGTTGCGATTAGTCCTTCTAATCTTACTAGCCCTACTCCATGTGCTTGTGTTTTTGCGGCTCTTTCTGCAAATTGTGGTAAATCAACTAAAACTTTTATTTTTGTTTTCGTCGGAACTATTGGTAAGATTTCTACAGATTTATTTTCGGCAATTCCAGAAAATACTTTTCCTGTGTATCCATCTATTGTTATTTCATCTCCGTCTTTTAATACTTCTAATGCGTTTTGTGCTCCAACTATTGCTGGTATTCCCATTTCACGAGAGACAATTGCTGCATGTGCGGTAACTCCTCCTTCAGATGTTAGAATTGCCGCGGCTTTTTGCATTGTAACTACCATATCTGGGTTTGTCATTGTTGTTACTAATATATCCCCCTTTCTGATTTTGCCTAAATCGTCCATTGAGGAAATTATCTTTACAACGCCTGAAGCTATTCCTGGAGAGGCCGCCATGCCTTCCGTTATTATTTGTCCTTCTAATTCTGCTTGAGGTTTTTCTGAGTTAGATTTTTCCTTTAATGTCGTAATGGGTCTTGTTTGTAAAATGTAGATTGTCTCATCTTCTATTGAGAATTCGATATCTTGTGGTTTATCATAATGGTCTTCTAGTTTTACTCCGAATTCTGCTAGTTGTTTTAACTCGTGAGTTTTTAGGACTCTTTCGTTGGCTTTTTTTGGCGTAAGTGTTACTGTTTTTGTTTGACCTGCGGCTGTCCTTACAATTGCTAGTTTTTTGTCTGAAATATGTTCTTCTAGAATTTCGAAATTTCTTGATAGCGTATATTGATCTGGTTTAATTGTTCCCGAAACTATACCTTCTCCCTGCCCAAAAACTGCTTCTATTAAAATTTCTTCATTATTTTTTACTGGGTTTCTGGAAAACATAACTCCAGCCTTGTCTGAATTTATCATTTTCTGAACAATCGCTGCGATGCCTACAATTTCATCAAAACCTTTTTTCTTCCGGTAATAAATTGATCTTGCGGTAAAAATGGAGGCAAAGCAATCTTTTACTTTTTGGATTAATTCTGGATTTCCTTTTACATTTATGAAAGAAGACTGTTGTCCTGCGAATGAGGCATCGCTTAAGTCTTCTGCTGTCGCTGAGGATCTAACTGAAACAAAGATTGGTTCCCTTGCAGATTTTAGGATTGCTAGAGCTCCGGGTGAGCCTTCTAATTCTCCTAAATCTATATTAAAATGATCGTATGCTTCTAGAATTTTAGTTTCTAATTTTTTTGGCATTTTGGCATTTGAAATTAAATTTCTTATAGTTGCAGATTTTTCTTGTAAATCCGTTGTGTTGTCTACATCTATTTTATGTAGGATATCTTTTATTGGTTGTTCTAATTTTAGTTGTTTTAGGAATAAAAAAAATGCTGTAGTCGTTACTACGAAAGCTTGTGGAACTGGAAATTTTAAATTATACATCTCGCCGAGATTTGCGCCCTTTCCACCTACGAGTTTTATGTCTGACTTAGAAAGATTTGATAACCATGCTATAAATTTTTCACCCATATTATTAATAAATATTTATTCTATATAAATGTTTAGCTGGAATTATCATGTATATTATTTAATATAGTATATTATAGTATATATGTTTGAGAAGTTTTTTGGTAAAGAATATAAGGGGGTTTTTGTTTAAGAGTGTATGCCTAGGATTAGCGAAGAAAAAATTGAGAAGATATCGGAACAGATTTTATCTTATTTATATTCTGTGTTTCCTAAGCTTGTTTTTACTGTGGATGTTGCTAAAGAGCTTGCTCGAGATGAGGAGTTTATTAAAAGGCTACTGTTGGAGTTGGAAGGGAAGGGTGCGGTTGTTAGGGTTAATAAGAATTCTAAGGGTGAGGTTTATTTGGCTAGGATGCGTTGGCGGATTTCTAATAGGGCTCATGCAATCTATGCTACGGCGTAAAGTGAGATGATGCAGATAATAGATTTAATATTGTTGCTTGATGTATATATTATAATATAGTATATTATATAGGTTTTGTTCAAAAAAAAAGGAAAGTAGGGTTGTTTTATGAGGACTATCTTACTTTCTTTGTGAAATTTTGAAATTTTAATGCAAGAATGAGATTTCACATTTATTTATTTCTTTTCTAGCTTTTGGTTCATCATCTAATCTTAATTTCTTCTAAAATGCCTTTCTTGTAAGGTATTTCTTTTTCTTATTTCTCATCTTTTGTATATTTTTAAAATTCAGAATTGGTGTTTTGAATTCTTAGTTATTTTTGGATGGCTTTTTTCGGAATTTTTTGTTTTTTGTAAATATTATGCTAATCTTATTATTTTTTTCCAGCCTTTTTCATACTTTATTTCTTTAATTCTTATTAATTTTTTTTCTTCTAGAGATTTTTTTGTTGCGGTTCCTTTTCTCGCAGATAAATCAATTTTTTTATAGACTTGAGTTGTTGCTAAGTTGTGATTGGGATTTTTTTGGAGATATTCCAGAAAAGATTCCTCATTTTTAGTTAAAGAATTGGTGCTTGGTAATTGATGTTCTATGGTTGCTTTATTTTTTTGTAGTTTTTTTGTAGTTTCTAATTGGTTTTCAAATATTGAATTTACTGCCTTTATTATATCTGAAGATTTATAATTTCCTTGTTTTTTCGATTTTTCGAGGGTTTGTTCTATTTGTTCCAAAGGTATTCCGGCTTCTAGATGGGCTTTGATATAATCGCGAATCAGGAATTGTTCTTCAGATAAATTAGATTGTTTCGCTGGCAAAAGGGTCTTGTCTGAGTTGGCTATTGTTTTTTTAGGAATTGATTCAGGACATTCTTTTTTTATTGGTGATGGGCTTTCTAATTGTTTGTTAAACTCAGGGTCGATATTTTCTTTGTATTTTTTGCCTAGTATGAATGCCTGCATTCTGGACTTAATATTTTCGTTTGTTATGTTTTTATTTCTTTGTCCTGAATATGGTACTTTTATTTGGAATGGCTGATTATATCTTTCGGAGAGTTTTACGATTGCCGAGCCAACTGGTAAACTTGAGAAGTAGTGGCGTTGTTCTCTTAATTGTGTTAGTTCTGATATATCGTATACATCTTGTGGGAGCTGTTGCTGAAATGCTATATTTATAGCCGAGTTTCCTTTTACAGTGTCGGATATTTTTGAAATATGTTGGTCGAGACATATTAATGAGGTTCCGTACTCTCGCATCTCTCTGTATATCATGTCTGTTATTGTTTCGTTTGCAAAGTTTGTTGGTTTTTTTAGGAAAATGTTATGGGCTTCGTCTACTATGATTGCATGGTCAAAGTTGGCGTTGCATGAGTTTTCCCGAGCTTTTTTTAGTTTGTAGATGTAGACTAGTAGAAATTCGCAGAAGACGGTTTTTTCTATTCCGCCTAGGGAATTTAGTTCCATTACGGTTTGTTTATTTAATAGTTCTTCTACTGATATTGAGTTATTGCCTTTGTAATTTAGGGTTTTCCCAAATTCTCCGAATGTTAAAACTGTTGCTATTCTTAATGCTGATTCTATCCAGCCACTTTCTCTACTTTTTGATTTCTCTAACTTTTCTTCCAATCTCCATTTTATATGGTTCCATGTTGGATAGTTTTGAGAGCCGTGATAAATTCCCCATTCCTTGAAGGCCTCATCGAGAGTTTCTAAGATTACCTTATGGACTCCGAATGATGCTGAGAATGCTTCGGTTAGGAAGTCTGATATAACATTAATCCACTCTTTTGGTGCAACGTTTTTTGGTGGTTGGTTGATATTGGTTTTGAAAAGGTTGGATGTGGATTCGTCGCCTATTGTGAATATTAGTGTTGATGGGTTTGTTATTATTAATGATCGGAATGATTTTTTCCAGTCGAATATTAAGTAGGGTTTTTTGTTGGCGTTTAAGCTTTCTATTATTTTAAATGCGAATGTTGTCTTTCCAGATCCTGACATTCCTGTGATACATATATGACGTGGCCAGTCTTGTTCTCTTAATTTGAAGGGACAGATTTTTTTGTCGGCGTATACTATATCTGCCAAGTTGTATTCTCCGTCGATTAATTCTTTTTTTGGGGGTTCTAATAGGACGGATTTATCAAGGAGTTTATTCAGGTGTTTTTGATACAATGTATTTAAGATATGCTCTATTTCTTCTCGTTCTTCTCGTCCATTTGCTACAGTATACTGAAAATATATTTCGTCTATTTTTTTTCCAAAAACTGGTCTAAGCTTATTACAGATTTCTTCTATTGATAATGGTCTTTGATTCATTCTAGATGTTATTCGCTCATAATTCTTCCAAGCATATCTGCTCGGTTTTTCTTTTCATTTAATTCCTTTATATTTTCACGGAATTCTTTTTTCAAAAGTGCGATGTCTCGCCAACAGTTTACTTTTTCGTTAAGTTGTAATTCTGAGATGTCGATTTGTTTTTTTCTAAGTTCAGATCTTTCTCGTGCAAATTCTGAGTCCCCTTCTCCTTCGGGTGCGTTTTCAATTAGGAACGTTTTTATGTTAGACTTCATATTTTCTCCTTCTTTGATGAAGTTTTGGCTTAAGGTATTCCTCTCTTTAATCATACTCTCTAATTCTTTAATATTATTTTCTAGAGAATCTAGTTTTGCTTTTCCGACGGAATCTATTTCTTCTGAGGTATTCCAGTTATCTGTATCGTTTTTCATAGTGGAATATGTTATTTTGTACTATTTAAGGCTTTCGGTTTTTGTCACTTCTAAGTTGTTACATTATTGTAGAACTAGTATATCTCTGGAAATAAATTGATCTTTTCTTGATTCTAGGATTGGTTGAATATAAATTTTGAGTCCGGATCTTTTTGCAATTTTTTCTGCATTTGCATGGAATTTTCTGATTACTGGGAATGTTATTGCTATTTTTGCCGAAGATTTTTTTACTTTTTTTAGGCGTTTCAAAATTGGGACCATGTAGGCTTCGAAGTTTGTAATCATTTGCTGTGCTTGGTTGTCTGAAGGTTTTTTTGTTAAAAGTTTTCCTAGTGGTGTTTCGGTTGCAATGCTTGAAAATTGTAGATCTGGGGCCCTTCTAGAGTCGTTATTTTCTATTGTGTATTTAGTTTGAATTTTATATTCTTGAGAGAGCCATCTTAAATTAGTTTTGGCGTCGGCGGTTGCTTGTCTTTCTTTATCAATTCCGTAGACATTTATTTTTTTAATTAGGGCTTCTTGTAATATTGATCCTATTCCACAAAAGGGGTCTAGGAGTCGGTCATACGGCTTTGCTCCGGAGAGATTTATTAATATTTTGGATAATCTAGGTGAGATTGCTAAGGCTTCTCTTCTGATAGGTTTTTGCATGTCTCTTTTCTTGACATTTTCGGCATTGTAATTTTGGCTCGCTATTCCATGATAAATTACGTCATTGTGTTCGTGGAGGAATATGTGGAAATCTGCCTTTGGATTTTGTTGCTTATGCCCATCTTGAAAGTGTAAAAGTTTTTTCCCATGTTTTTGTGATGCTTTTTTCTTTTCTTGTTTAAACTTTTCTTTTAGGATTTGAGGATCTAGATTTCCATAAATTGCGTATGAGAATTTGTCTGAGGGGATTATTTCGTTTATTTCTAGATATTTCTCTAATTGTTCTTTATTCCCTTCTAAATTGATTGTTCCTAAATGCATAGTGCCACCGAATTCTTGAATGTCGAATCTTTCTCCCTCATTAGTTTCTACTATTAGTATATTGTCCTGAAATAAAATTTCCTTATGGCTTCTGTTTCTGGCTTTTAAAAACTCTAAGACTTCTTGCCGGGAAAGTTTTGGGTTTCTTCCTAAAATAAAAAATGTTTTCATAAAAATAGGTCGAGATATGAATATTTAAGTATTGGCATCTACTGGGTTGTTATCACAGAATTATAATAAATAAGAGGTTTTTTAAATGAGATTTTTTGAGTGGGAGTATGAATTTTGAAATGGAGTCGCTTAAGATAGACCAAGAGGCTTTCTTTAGGGAAAAATGGAGTGTGTCTCAATCGGATGTGCTAAGAATGGGTATTGAAAATTATTTTGATAATTGGGCCTCTCCTCCTGGTTTTGATTTTGATTATGATACATCGGCGGTATTTTCACAGTATAACCCAGGGCAAACTCTTTTTGATAAAATGAGGGATATGCCTTTGAAGGATAAGGTTTTTGTGGATGTCGGATGTGGAACCGGGAGAAGTTGTGTCCCGTTTATACAATATGGTGTTCATATGGACGGAGTTGATATTTCTAATGAGATGTTAAAAAGGGCGAAGGAGAGGGGTTATGGTAGGTTGATTCAAAGAGATTTGGCTATGGATTGTTTTGATGATTTGTCAGAACAGTATGACGGGATGATTTCAATAGGAGTTTTGGGTGAGTGGCTTCCTCCTCGAGTGCTTCCGAGATTCCTTGATATGCTTAGTAATAATTCTACTGTTGCTATTGCAGCAGACTTGAATGAGAGAGATAACAATATTTGTTTGGGGCTGCTTGAAGAAAGGGGTTTTGAAATAGTTAGCAATTTTAAAGATTTTTCTTATTTCAGGGGGCGTGTTTCAGTTGATTATTTTTATACTATAGCAGAAAGATAAAGATCGCCTTATTATGCCTTAATCGGTGGCATAACGTTTTTTATAGATGTTTTACATGCAATACGTGCCTTTATTGATCTTATTAATGCTCGTGCCGTAGTCTCTGCTTTTGTTGTTTTTACGCCTACTATATAGAGAACTTGATTTTGTTTTACTAATGCTGCTCGTCCCATTGTTTTTCCAAATGCTCGGCTCATACCAGTTTGCATACGATCAGCTCCTGCACCTGTAAGCATTTTATTTTCTCTTAAAATATGATGAGGGAATATTTTTACTTCTAAATAGAATTCTTTTCCTACTTTTATTTGTAAGAAACGGTTTAAATATTGACGTATTGCTTCAATTGAGTTATCTCGGATTTGGCAGTTTTCTTTTGATATTAATTGAAGTTGTACTGGGTATTCTCCGGCGTCGAATCCTTTTTGATCCCCCATTTTGAATTTTACGATTCTAGAATTTGGAACTGTTTTGATATAAGATTTTGTTCTTTTTTTGGAGACACGAGTGTAGGGTCTTGCGTATCTTTTTGAGTATGCTGATCCTTTTCTTAGTGCCATTTTAGTTTATTTTCACTTCAGTTCCGATTGCCTGCCCTGGTAACCCTTTTTTAAAGATTGCTCGAACTACGCCATTTCCACCGTGTGCTGAAGAAATTTTACCTATGATTATTTTTGGTTCTTTACCTGGAGAGTTCCATTCTGCAGTTTTACCTACGAATTTCATAGCATCTTCTCTTGTGTTTATTGTCGGTATTTCTAGAAGGAAGTGTCTAGGTTTGAATGTTTTTCGTCCTCTTCTAAATTGGATTACTTTTGCAATTGTCATGTTAAGTTAAGTGAAAAAATGGTTTATAAAGATTGTCTTTTATTTACATTGTTAAGTTAGCGGTTGGTAGAAACGATTAAAAACATCTTTTTGCTCTCTGTGTTATGAGAATTGAGTGGAAGGATTTTAAGGTTAATGGTAAAACAATAACTGCTCGTGTTTCTATTAAGGAAGATGGAGATAGGGAGTTAATTAAAAATCTATATCGAGATTGGAAGAAGCTAAACGACCGACTAAAAGCAATCGGGACAAGGGGAATTAATCTGCCTGAAACTATCTCTGAAAATGCCTTCTGTTTATTCTTTCCTGATTGTGTGAGAACTGTCGGATTAAAAAAAGGTAAATGTTCTTTTGATTGCATTAACACAAAGACGGGCTCAAGAATACAGATTAAGGCTTCAAGTGTCGAAAAAGATTTAACTTCTTTCGGTCCGAGGTCAGAATGGGACGAGTTATTTTTCTTAGACTTCTCTAAAGGCGACGGCTCATTTAAGGCTTATCTTATTCGTCCCGATGAAGTTTATAGTCGGAATATGAATAAGGGGCAGACATTCGCAGAACAACAAGCACAGGGAAGACGACCAAGATTCAGTATAATTAATGAGATTATTATTCCGCAGAAGAGAAAGCCTGTTGAAGTTTGTAAATTGTGATTTTAATTTTTCCCTTCTTTCATTCCTTGTAATATACTAATTAAAACATTTATATTAATATCATTTTTATCTAAAAGAACATTGCTACCATCAAATTTTAATAAAATTTTCCCTTCTTTAACCTGTGGTGTTTGGTTTTCCATATCTTCATCTCCTACTGATTTTTTATCTTCATCGTTACTTATATATTTTTCGGTAGTTTTAGTTAAATTATCCTCATAATATTGAAGAATATCCTTATACAAGGAGAGTATACTTCCCGCTTGTTTGTATGCCTTTTCTCTATCCCCAGTTATTTCAGATAGCTGTAATCTAAATTTTTCTTCTTCTAACTCTTTTCTACCTATTCTATTAAATAATTCTTTCCATAATTCTATACTTTCTATGGATTTATTTATTGCTTCCTTCTTCTCGCCTTGGCTTAATGGTCTTATAATTTTATTGGCTAAATCCGTCGCTGTTATTCCTCTTCCTGAAAGAAGTTTATATTTTCTCATATCTGAGACTTTTTGCAAATAGGCACCATTACGACTGGTGTGCCCCAATGCTTCAATAAGAGTTTTTTCGTCAGTTACATTTCCATTTAAAGTTTCAACTAAAATTTTTGTTGCTTTTAATATAGTTTGGAATTTCACATCTGGAACTTCATAATTTCCTATTTTTCCCATACAATATCTTAGTAATAGCTATTTATAAAACTTTCTATTGTTACGCCCGTAGCAAAGTAGTAATATCTTTATTATGAAATCCGTAACAAAATAGTAACATTTAAATAGGAAGTATTCTTAATTATTTTAAGAAAATCATTGTTCAAAGACCCTCGATTATGGCGAGGCGAGAACGTTGTGCTCTCACGCTGAAGATTGCCGTCTTCGTGAGGGCGTGAGAGCCTTGGTTTTCTAAAATAGAAAACGACCCCGAAGGGTCGAAGTATTCCACTCAACGCAAATCAAATGAAACACAAATGTAATAATAATAACAGGTATAAAAACTTATCGTGTCCTAATTGTAATTCTACGAATGTAATTAAATGGACTAAAAGAAAGACACAGAATAGGGGATTTATTCAAAGATATAAATGTAAAAATTGCGGAAAAACATTTACAATCGGCGACGGATTTTTTAGAATGAGAAACAACCCTAAAAAAATAACTTGTGCTATTGACTTATTTTATAGGGGAGTTTCTACTCGGAAGGTTCAAGAGCATTTTCAGGCTTTCTATCCTCATAATTCTTCTAATGTAACTATCTATAATTGGGTTGTAAAATATTCAAAAATGATTTCAACATTCACAGATAAAATAAAAATTAATGGCGGTCAAGAGGTGCAGGTTGATGAAATGGAATATAAAACTAAAGGCGAGAAATCTTGGTTTATTGATTCTATCGATAGCAAAACTCGTTATATGGTTGCATCAAATTTCTTTAAACAAAGAACAACAGAAAATATTAATGTAGTTATGAAAAGAGCTAAATACAAAACGCAAGGGAATGTAACAACTATTACAACTGACGGATTTAATGCCTACATAAAATCAGTTAAGAAAACTTTTGGATACAACAATAAAATTCATCAGTTTAATGTTAATCATAATATAAGCATAGCTTGTCAAGAAGGACATTTTAACATTTATATTGAAAGATTACATAATTCAATAAGAGAAAGAACTAAAATTTTTAGAGGATTTCACGGCTCAATAGATTCTGCAAATTCCATAATGAAAGGTTATGAAATATTTTATAATTTTATAAGAAAACATCAGAGCATAAATTGTTGTCCTTATGAATTGGCTACTAATTTAAAACTAAACAATCCTAATAAGTGGCTTGAGCTAATTGAAGCCTCTAAAACTATTTAAAATGAAGAAAATTAAGAAGTA
>VAPK010210510.1_pt1 | contig 13073 bp, 13 predicted proteins | sample 3395031 | NCBI WGS metagenome assembly VAPK01 (sample SAMN08290443, study PRJNA428436) | hydrothermal vent metagenome | isolation source: Deep-sea hydrothermal vent chimney 1 | place: Pacific Ocean: Juan De Fuca Ridge | reverse complement strand
GTCCAATGCAGGAACAACACCAGAAGTACTTAAAGTCACACGTCGTTTAGACAAGCCATAAGCATTGTCTTCGAGCATGATATTCATTGCTGCAACTACATTCTCAAAATTAAGTAGCGGTTCACCCATACCCATTAAAACAATATTTGAAATAACCCGCTCTTCACGAGGAATACATTTAAGCGCACGATTAGCGATAACAACCTGTGAAATAATTTCCGCAGTAGTCAGATTTCGATTAAAACCCTGTTGCGCAGTTGAACAAAAGCTGCACTCTAAAGCACAACCAACCTGAGATGAGATACACAACGTGCCACGAGAACCTTCTGGAATATAAACGGTTTCGATACTGTTACCACTGTCCAGTCTCAATAACCATTTAATGGTGCCATCATCTGAATGTTGTTCGGTAACAATCTCGGGGAATTTAATTTCTGCTATATCTGTCAGCTTTTCACGCAACGATTTACTGAAATTATTCATTTCAGTAAAATCATCAACTCCAAACTGATAAATCCATTTTAATAATTGCGTAGCACGAAAAGGCTTTTCACCTAAATTGGTAAAATACTCTTCGAGCCCTTGCCGATCAAAATTCAGCAAGTTCACCTTTTCATGCTTTTGCAATTTAACTTCCATTATAATTTTATCTTAATTCCAATTAACGCAGACGTGGACAAAGTTCGTCATCTGAAAAGAAGAAAGCCATTTCAGCTTTTGCAGTGTCTGGACCATCTGAGCCATGCACCGCATTTTCATCGATTGAATCAGCAAAATCCGCACGAATCGTGCCGGCTGCCGCTTCTTTAGGATTGGTTGCTCCCATGACATCACGGTGTACAGAAATCGCATTTTCACCTTCTAAAACCTGAACCATAACGGGACCTGATGTCATAAATGCAACAAGTTCACCGTAAAATGGACGTTCTTTGTGTACTGCATAGAATTCACCGGCTTTTTCTTCACTCAGCTGTATCATTTTAGCTGCAACAATTTTCAAACCTGATTTTTCAAAACGGCTATAAATTTCACCAATTACATTTTTTGCAACTGCGTCAGGTTTAATAATTGAAATAGTACGTTCTTGGGACATGTATTGCTCCGGTAATTTAAATCCAGGGAATCTCTGATTGATTCTGAGCTTCCCCATTTTAGGTTTACAAAATAGCATAAACCCGCGGATATACGCGGGTTTACGTCTCAATATCTGAGGGTGGTAATTTTATCGTCTGGCGATGTTTCAAGCAATCAAAACAACGCTATTTTTGGGGATATTAAGGTTTTTTAGTGGGTAAATATCGTCATTACGCGACAAGGTCTTTTATGCCGAAGTAATCTCCAGAAAAGTGACTATCTGCGTGAGATTGCCGCGCGATGCTCGATGCCAGAACGTGTGGAATACGTTAGGGTAATACTGACGAAACGCGCAGCGGTTCATTAAGTGATGCCAGAACGTGTGGAACACGTTAGGGTAATACTGACGAAACGCGCAGCGGTTCATTAAGTGCAGCGACTTGAATACTCTCTAGAATGAAAAACAAAAGCTTTTCAAAAATAATTAGTCTTTTTCATCGAGCCAGGCCGCCTGAATCACTTCGAGGATTTTTTCACCGGAGTTATTTGGATCATCATTAAACTCCTCTAAGCCACAAATCCACTCGTGCAAATCAGTAAATCGAATGAATTTAGGATCCACATCGGGATGGGCCTCATCCAGAGCAATCGCGATTTCCAGGCTATCTATCCATTTTAATGACATTTTAATTCCTCAGAAAAGAAAATAACTTATGCGATATTTTACAACGAACTAACCAAAAGAGGGATTAGGATAAAAATTATTTTTTCAAAATTAACTATCCAGTATTTCACGAACTTTCTTAATTAAAACCTTGGAGTTTATAGGTTTATAGAGCAGTTTCTGATGTAACTCATCAGGTACTTTTTCCTGATGTCGATCATCATTAAATCCACTGACCAGCTGCACTTTCATTTTTGGGTAACGTTGCAAAATTTGATTCACCAATTCATAACCATCCATCTCCGGCATTATTATATCGGTGATAACAGCGTCCACTTTATTTGAGGATAATATTTCAAGTGCTTTTCCCCCGCTATCCGCCAGTAAAACAGAATAGCCTTGAAGCTCAAGTATATTTTTCATTAATCGTGCCAATGATGTTTCATCATCAACAACCAATAAAGTTTCTGTACCCTGTAATGCTGAATCATCATCTTTTGAAACAATATTCTTTGCATCGACCGGCTTCTTATCGAAACGAGGAAAATATATGGCAAAACGTGTTCCATGTTTGAGCTCAGAATAAACTTTTATTGCTCCACCACTACGTGTTACAAAACCATACACCTGACTTAAACCCAGTCCCGTTCCCTTGCTTCCCTTAGTTGAATAAAATGGCTCAAAAATATGACTTACCGTTTCACTATCCATGCCACTACCTGTATCTGTAACTGTTAAAACAACATAATCACCTTCATCTAACTCCATCTGTTGAGCATCATCTAGTGAAAGATTTTCATTTCGTGTCATAAAGGTTAGTCGACCACCTTCATCCATTGCATGCATGGCATTGATACTCATATTCAAAATCATATCTTCCAGATTATTTATATCAACTGATATAGGCCAAACCTCATCAATTAAATCAAAAATAAGCTTAATACGAACAGTCAGGGTTTTTTCAAGCATATCCTGATTGTCTTTAAGCAATTGACTTAGATCTACCTCAGTTTCTTCTGACGCTTTCTGGCGAGAAAATCCCATTAACCTCTGTGTCAGTTTTGCACCACGTTCACCTGCGTGTTGAATCTCGTTAATATATTCAAGTAATTCAGGTTGCTCATTTAAAGCCATCTGTAACAACTCGACATAACCCAAAACAACACCCAGCATGTTGTTATAGTCATGTGCTATGCCACCAGTGAGTTTACCTAATGCATCCATTTTTTGTGTGCGCCGTAATATTTCTTCTCGTTGTTGTTGTTGAGTTATATCCTCAACAAACGAAGCCACACCCACTACCTTGCCCTCTTCATTAACCAAAGGCGTATTATTCCATTCGCAGGTTATTTCTTTTCCCTCTTTGGTATTATTTATATTGATGCTATGACCACCTCCTGTGTTAGCGATCAGCTCTTTCCAGATATTATCAACATGATCACGCACACTCTCAGGCAATATGCATTCTGTTATATGGCGCCCAATGACTTCTTCTTTACTAAAGCCAAATATTTTTTCTGCCGCAGGATTCCAGTCAACAAATCTAAAGTCAGTACTCCATTCAATAATACCGATAGGACTTAATTGACGATGCAATAATAAGCGTTGTTGAGATTTTTTAAGTTCTTCTTCTACTTTTTTCTCCTCATTAATAACATTTTCAAATACGCTAACAAGATTATTGATATCCGGATCTGATGTATGAATTTTTGGAAATTTTTTATCCTTGCTACGATTAAAATCCAGTAACTTTTGTGAAAATGTGCTTAAGGGTAAACTGATTCTTCTCCCTAATAAAAATGCAATAGCAAATGCCAGCACTCCAAGAAAACTGATAAACCAGAAAAGATCACGGGAAAGTTTGTTGATTATGCCCGTTACTTCCATTTGATTAACACCCAAATGAATACGCGCCGTTAATCCTTTAATTAAAGGAGCATCAAATTCAATAATCTCACCCTGCTTGGTTAAATATTTATTATCAAAGTGAGAGGCATTAATCGTTTCACTATGATGTGATAGTTTTTCTAATAAAAACCGTGGAAAACCACCGTTAAATGAATGTACAAATAACTCACCATTCATATCAGTAACATAGGCAAATTCAATATTCTGATCTTTTACGATACGTTGTAATAATTCTCTAACAGGTATTTTGTTTCCGTTTATTGTGTTTTTTGCAATACCTTCACTCAGGCTTCTGGTAAGTGTTTTCATCCATTCCAGCTGACTTTGTTCAAGGTATTGCCGAGTTTGTCTACTTTGGAAATAGTAGCTACCAACAAGGGTCAAAGAGATAAGACAAATCACTAACACTAAAAGTTTGTTAGTCAGCGTCATTTATTATTTGCCTATTTTATTAACATCTTGAATAAAACCAAATTGAACTGACCATTTACGTAATTCAGCGTAATCATCAATATTAGCTATAGTAAAACCCAAAGGCATTTCGGTTCTTTCCCAGTTATACAGGCCTTTTTTATCTTTTCCTTGCGGTTTAAAATTAAGCAATGCCTGCTTAACTTTATCGACTATTTCAGCTGGAACATCGTGGTTAGCGGCAATACTGCTTGAAGGATAATAATTTGATGTATGGATAATACGTAGCAAGCCTTGATTTACCATAACTTTAGCCATGGTATCTTGCATGGAACAGATATCTGATTTATTTGAAATCACAGAATTAGCACAATTTTGGTGGGAACCTGTATAAACTGAACTGGCGAGTTTATCCAAACGAATCCCTTTTTTACTTAATACAATCCGCGGAATTAAATGTCCCTGCGTGGAAGTACGAGAACCAAAGGCCAGACGTCGCCCTTTAATGTCGGTTATTGTTTTAATCTTGCTCTTCGGAGCCACTACAAAAACGGATTGATACTCAGCCTTGCCCTCAAGGTTAACTCCCCTCACTAATGGAATCACCCCATATTGAGTATTAGCCTGTAAAAATGATACCGCTCCAAGTGCTGCAAATTGAATATGATTTTGACCAATATCATCCGCGATATCTTTATTTGTGGGCGTAAAATGTAATTTAAATTTATAACCTGTTTCCCTTTCCAGGTATTTTAAAAATGACAGGTACTGACGTGCATCTTCTTGCGGACTGGCGCGTAAATCAAAGCCAAAAATTAAGGCATTTTCAGTTTCACGGTGTGTATGTTTGCCTGTAGTAGTCTGAGTTTGCTCAACCCTGTCATCAAGGTCATATTTAGCAACCTGCGTATCAGAATCACACGATGATAATAAAAAAGGGATGCTCATGAGCATACTATTTATGTATATACGAGCATAAATACCATCGAAAACCATCATATACAACCTGTCAGCAATCCAAATAAGTGTTTAGAGTGAACCTTAAACTTAGCAGGCAAAAACAGACTGTGCAATATAAAAGAAAACTAAAATAGTGTTGTTTTTCAGATGGATAAAGTTAATTAGCTGTGTTCACTTACCATATTTATGGTGTATTTCGGGATTTCAATGACCAAATCTTTATCACCGACTAACGCCTGACAACTCAAGCGTGAATCGGGTTCCAGACCCCAGGCTTTATCCAGTAAATCATCTTCCAGCTCAGATGATTCTTCCAGTTCATCAAACCCTTCTCGAATGTAAACATGGCAGGTTGTGCATGCGCAGGATTTTTCACATGAATGTTCAATATGAATACCGTTGTCCAATGCTGCATCACAAATTGTCACACCGGGTTCAACTTCAAACATCGCGCCTTCTGGACAAAGTTCTTCATGGGGCAAAAATATTAGTTTAGTCATAGTTTTATCTTTAATTAATCAATTAAAATTCGTTTACATTATGCCCGGCCAGGGCTTTTTTAATGTTGCCATCCATACGACGCGCAACAAATTCTGCGGCAGCTTTATCCACCTCGGCAATTGCATCTTTAATTGCACGCAACTCATTACCGTTACAAAGCACTTTTAATTTATTTGCTGCATCATCCACTACTTTACGTTCTTCAGCATTTAATAAATGACCATCATCAGCCAATGCAGCGTCCAGAGCTTCTAATACACGTTCAGCTTCAACTTGTTTCTCTCGTAACATGCGTGCACTGACATCATCTTCTGCATGTTCGATAGAATCACGTAACATGGTCTCAATTTCATTGTCCGTTAATCCGTATGAAGGTTTAACTTCAATGCTACTTTCAACACCCGATGTTTCTTCACGTGCAGATACAGACAACAAACCATCCGCATCCCCCTGGAAAGTCACACGAATACGTGCTGCCCCTGCCACCATGGCTGGAATATCATGTAACGCAAAGCGGCCAAGCGAACGACAATCACTCACTAACTCACGTTCACCTTGTAATACGTGAATTGACATAGCCGACTGTCCATCTTTAAACGTAGTAAAATCCTGAGCACGTGCAACAGGAATCGTGGTATTTCGTGGAATTACTTTTTCCACTAAACCACCCATTGTTTCTAAACCCAGTGACAAGGGAATAATATCGAGCAACAATAAATCACTATCTGTTTTGTTACCAACCAGGATATCGGCTTGAATAGCTGCACCCATTGCGACTACGGTATCCGGGTTAATATCAGTTAAAGGTTGCTGCTCAAAAAAATCAGCCACTTTATTTCGTACTTCTGGCACTCGAGTTGAACCGCCCACCATTACGATAGATTGAACATCAGTCGTGTCTACACCGGCATCACGTAACGCACGTCGACAAGGTAGTAATGTTTTTTGAATTAAGGGAGCAATAAGCTGATTAAAATTTTCTAACGTTAATGTTCCATTCCAGTTTGAACCATCATCCAATTCAATATTTAATTCAACAGCAGCTGAAGCTGATAACACTTCTTTTGCAATACAAGCATCACGCATTAGACGACGCATTTGATGGTGACTAGCATCGTCCTGAATATCAGCTTGTTGCATAATCCATTCAGCAATAGCGTAATCAAAATCATCGCCACCTAAAGCAGTATCCCCTGCCGTTGCCATAACCTCAAAAACACCTTTATTTAAGCGTAAAATTGAGATATCAAATGTACCACCACCAAGATCATAAACAGCAATAACACCTTCAGCACCTTTATCTAATCCGTATGCAACTGCTGCTGCAGTAGGTTCATTGAGCAAGCGCAAAACATTAAGGCCTGCTAACTTACCAGCGTCTTTTGTTGCCTGGCGTTGGGCATCATCAAAATAAGCAGGAACAGTAATCACGACGTCCGTTAAGCTATCACCTAAAGAGGCTTCTGCCCGTAACTTTAATGACTTTAAAATTTCTGATGAGACTTCTACAGGACTAACATCACCGGCAACAGTATGAATGCGTGGCACAGCTGAATCTGCATCAGCAAATTCATACGGCCGACGTCCACCCAACGTTTTAATATCACTTAAACCTCTGCCCATATAACGTTTTATAGAGCTAATGGTATTTAAAGGATCTTCTGTTGCCCTGGACTTTGCTTTAATACCAACAATAATTTCATTTTCTGTATAACGCACAACCGACGGCAAAGTATCACTACCGCATTCATCTACTATAGTTTCAGCTTTACCACTTTTAACGGAAGCAATAAGTGAATTTGTTGTACCAAGATCTATACCCGCTGCCAGACGATGCTCATGAGGGTTAGTGGATTGCCCGGGTTCGCTTATTTGTAACAGAGCCATATGTTCAGTCTTCGTAAAATTCAGTTAGTTGCTGATTATAACACCGAGCTAGATAGCATCGAGTAAGTTTTCTTCCTGATATTCAGCTTCTTGTTGCAGTTTATTTAAAAATTGCATCTTATGTATAAGCTGTTTTAAATAACTTTTTTGTATATCATCTAAATATTCTGTTTCCAGGCCTTGCCGTAGTTCTTGTAAAACATCTGTAATACGGTTTTTAATATCAGCCATAATTTTATTTAAGCTTGCCATTGAATCATCGTTTTGACTCAACTCACTCAATGCTTCCCTTAACTCAATTTGTTCCATTAAAAAAGCAGGATCAAGTGCCATGTCTTTTTCATCATCAAAAGAAACTGATTGTAGTTCCAGCATATAGCGTGCACGACGCTGAGGAGATTTTAAAATCTGATACGCCTCATTAATCGCAGCAGCATTTTCTACGGATAGCCGGCGCTCACGATCAGAAGCATTTACAAATTTATCGGGATGCACTACCCGTTGTAATTCACGGTAGCGCTGACTGAGATCCTGAAGATCAATATCGAAAGAAACAGGCAGTTCAAATAACTCAAAATGAGTTTGTGTATGTGCCATAATAAATTTAAGAATTAAACGGTAAAGCTTTCGCCACAACCGCACTCACCTTTTACATTTGGATTATTAAACTGGAAGCCTTCATTAAGACCTTCTTTACCATAATCCAGTTCAGTACCATCAATATAGAGTAAGCTTTTTGCATCAACAATGATTTTTACACCTTGTGATTCAAAAACTTTGTCTCCCTCATCAACTTCATCAATGAACTCAAGAACATACGCCATTCCGGAACAACCACTGGTCTTAATACCTAAACGTAAACCAATACCTTTGCCACGATTATCAAGAAATGCCTTAACACGTTCTGCCGCTGTTTCAGTTAAAGTGATGGCCATTTGTATATCCTAAATTTATTTCAATTTTTAGGGTGGGGAGTTTAAATTCTCCCTCACCCTAACCCTCTCCCTGAGGGAGAGGGAACTTTTATCTCTACACAAATCTATAAGAGATAGTGAGAAGTTAGAGTACAAGGCGAAGCTGATCGAAAAAGCGGAGTTGGCGCGCAGCCAATGAGCATTTTGAGATCAGGCTTCGTAGTGCCCCTCATTAAATAAATATTAGAGGGTGCAACGCCGTAATCTGACTTCTCGCTATTTCTTGCTCTTATAATCGTCGATTGCGGCTTTGATTGCATCCTCTGCTAATACAGAACAATGAATTTTAACAGGTGGTAATTCTAGTTCAGCAGCAATTTCTGTATTTTTAATCATACCCGCTTCATCCAGGGTTTTACCTTTAACCCATTCTGTTAATAATGAGCTTGATGCAATTGCAGAACCACAACCGTATGTTTTAAATTTAGCATCTTCAATAACGCCATCATCTGAAACTTTAATTTGAAGACGCATGACATCACCACATGCTGGTGCACCAACCATACCAGTACCAATGTTCGATTCATCTTTATCCATCGAACCAACGTTACGTGGGTTTTCATAATGATCAATTACTTTTTCGCTATATGCCATGATTGCATACCTCTTTATTAAATTTGATTAATGCGCATTCCATTCGATGGCACTGATATCAATACCATCTTTAAACATTTCCCATAATGGTGAAAGTTCACGTAATTTACCAATGTTGTCGTTAATTTTACCGATAGCAAAATCAATCTCTTCTTCTGTTGTATAACGGCCCAGTGAAAACCGAATTGAGCTATGTGCTAATTCATCATTACGACCTAATGCACGTAAAACATAAGAAGGTTCTAAACTTGCAGATGTACATGCTGAACCAGAAGAAACGGCAAGTTCTTTTAATGCCATGATTAAAGACTCACCTTCAACAAAATTAAAGCTAATATTTAAATTATGTGGGATACGTTGTTCCATATCACCATTAATATACGTTTCTTCAATATGATCCAGACCTTTTAATAAACGATCACGTAACATACGAATGCGTTCATTATCAGCCGCCATTTCTTCTTTAGCTAAACGGAAAGCTTCACCCATTCCAACAATTTGATGAGTTGCTAAAGTACCTGAACGCATACCACGTTCATGGCCACCACCATGCATTTGTGCTTCAAGACGAACACGTGGTTTACGGCTTACATATAAAGCACCGATACCTTTTGGACCATAAATTTTATGTGCAGAGAATGACATTAAATCCACTTTAAGCTCATCCATATCAATTGGCACTTTACCTGCACTTTGTGCTGCATCAACGTGGAACATAATTTTATGTTCACGAGTAATTTCGCCAATCGCTTTAATATCCTGAATAACACCAATTTCATTATTTACGTGCATAATAGAAACTAAAATCGTATCGTCACGTAAAGCAGCTTTTAATTTATCAAGATCAATTAAACCCGTATCTTCTGGATCAAGATAAGTCACTTCATAACCTTCACGTTCAAGTTGTCGACAAGAATCTAAAACAGCTTTGTGTTCCGTCTTACAGGTAATGATATGTTTGCCTTTTTTCTTATAGAAATGGGCAACACCTTTGATAGCCAGGTTATCTGATTCAGTCGCACCTGAAGTAAAAATAATTTCTTTGGGATTAGCGTTAATTAAATTTGCAACGTCTTCACGCGCTTGATCAATTGCTTCTTCTGCTTTCCAGCCAAACTCATGTGAACTTGATGCCGGGTTACCAAAATTGCCATCAGCAGTTAAACAATCACACATTTTTGTCGCAACACGTTTATCAACCGGTGTTGTTGCTGAATAATCAAAATAAATCGGTGTTTTCATAACGTCTCCAACCAACATCCATCATTCCGCTGAATCGAAATCGGTTTTATTACTGTCATTCTTTATTCCAAAGCCACATCCGTGTGACTAAGGATAGCCAAGGGTCGTGGGGGATGATACTTACGAATTTACAACAACATTTTCAGATGCAGCAAAACTCGTTTCAGCTTTATCCTGACGTGCTGCAACGTCCTGTACACCCTGACGCTCAACCAGGTTACCCAGGCTAATTCCCATCAGGAAATCATGAATTTGAGTACTTAATTCAGTCCACAAATCATGTGTTAAACACTGACTGTCATCCTGACAATTGGATAATCCACCACAACGTGTGGTTTCAACTTTTTCATCAACTGCAGTAATAACGTCAGCGATAGCGATTTCATGTGAATCACGACTTAAGCGGTAGCCACCGCCTGGTCCACGTGTACTATCAACCAATTCTTGCTTACGTAAACGTGAGAATAATTGTTCGAGATAAGACAGGGAAATACCCTGACGTTGAGAAATATCAGCCAAAGTGATTGGCCCATCTTTATAATGTAATGCTAAATCAAGCATCGCAGTTACAGCATAACGTCCTTTGGTGGTCAGTCTCATTGCATTGCTCCACGTAATTAAGTAAAATCTGATATACCAAGAAAGACAAAGTAACAAAACCAAGCATTTTAGTCAAGTATTTTAGCAAACTTTCATTCAGACCTTATCTCTCAACTCCAGATTTGAATTAGATAACAGATTTATTCAGAAGGCTTTTCTTCGTCTTCTGAATCCACATGTTCTGGCAACGGTGATTTAGACGAAATTTCACAGCCACCTAAATCGGGCAGCTTCACTACATCAAGCTCTGTTCCTAACGATTTCAATGACTTGCACATATTTTGCATTTGGCTATCCATTGCATGGATATGATCCAACATAATATCGATTGCATTTGCGACCGGATCTGGCATACCTGACGAGGTACCATAAGCATCAAAACCAATCTTTTTCGCAAATTCTTTTCGCTTAGCCGTTGAGGCATCCTGGATTTTCGCAGAAACAACATGGCCAGGAATACCTACAACAGTGGCATTTTCAGGTACATCTTTTACCACAACCGCATTGGAACCGACCCTTGCACCATTTGATAAAGTAATCGGTCCAAGCACCTTAGCCCCGGCTCCAACCACCACATCATTACCCAGTGTTGGGTGACGTTTTCCTTTGCTCCAACTCGTACCGCCCAGGGTAACGCCATGGTACAAAGTGACATCATCACCAATTACTGCCGTTTCACCGATCACCACCCCCATACCGTGGTCAATAAAGAATCGACGACCAATTTGTGCACCGGGATGTATTTCAATACCTGTTAAAAACCGGCTCAGTTGAGAGAGCATCCTCGCTAACCATTTAAGATGAATACGCCAGAAAAAATGACTAAGCCGATGCCACAGTAAAGCATGCACACCGGGATACGCAGTAAATACTTCAAAACTGTTACGCGCAGCAGGATCGCGATCAAAAACACAGCTAATATCTTCACGAAATCGTTTAAACATATGGGTTTACCAAAGCAAGTTTTTACAAAAATTTGGGGACGGCTATTAAAGTCTTCTTAAGCGGCACTGTCAATGGTGATTATTCACCCGTTTCATGGCTTTTTTGCTTTTTGTGCCGCCGTCATAATTCCACGTAAAATATTCACTTCTAACCGTTCTAACCCGGTTCGGGTAAACAGGCGTTTTAATCGGCGCATGAGTTGACCTGGATTATCGGGTTTTAAAAATTCGAGTTCCGTTAATGCTTCTTCGAAATGGGTGAATAACCCATCTCGTTCAGCCGATGTTGCCAGTGGTGAATCCGGCTCATCTGCAGGTATTTTAGCAATATTGGCTGCCAAACGTATTTCGTAACACAGAACTTGTGCAGCAGCGGCTATATTTAAGGAACTGAAGTCCGGGTTAGTCGGAATCGTCACCAGCAACTGGCAAAGCTCCAATTCTTCATTCGTTAGGCCTGAATTTTCACGCCCTAGTACAATAGCCACTTCAGCATCTTTGTCGATATTAACAACGCGAGAAGCACATTCTCGAGGATCAACCACAGGCCAGGGCAACGTACGCATTCTTGCACTGGCACCAATCACCAAAGAACAACCTGCGATAGCTTCCTCAAGAGTAGAGAAGATTTGTGTATTTTCTAGCACATTCACCGCACCTGAGGCACGCGCTCGTGCTTTAGCATGAGGAAATGGTGCTTCTGGTGCCACCAGTGACAAACGAGACAAGCCCATGTTTTTCATCGCTCTCGCGACACCACCGATATTACCCGGATGTGTCGTGCAAACCATAATAATATGAATATTTGAAAAATCAGGTTCCATAGGTCTTATTATACGCAGGTAAATCTAACACTGGAATGAATAGGCTGTTAGAATACGCCAATAATAATATCTCTTGAATAGATATTAGTTCTTTAAGAATCCAGAGGAATTTATACAGTGCATCCAATGCTAAATATTGCCGTGCGTGCAGCACGTGCAGGTGGTGATTTTATCTCCCGCTATGTCGACCGAGTTGACTCACTCAGTATCACAGAAAAATCGCGTAATGATTTTGTTAGTGAAGTTGATAAAGGTGCCGAAAAAGCCATTATTGATGTTATACGTAAAGCCTATCCCGATCACAGTATTCTTGCAGAAGAAAGTGGTTGTCACAAAGGCAATGACTATGAATGGATTATTGACCCACTCGATGGCACAACCAACTTTCTCTATGGATTTCCTCAGTTTGCGGTATCGATTGCAGTACGCCACAAAAATCGCATTACCCAGGGTGTTGTCTACAACCCACTTTCTCAAGAACTCTTCAGTG
>VAPK010422617.1_pt1 | contig 13078 bp, 11 predicted proteins | sample 3395031 | NCBI WGS metagenome assembly VAPK01 (sample SAMN08290443, study PRJNA428436) | hydrothermal vent metagenome | isolation source: Deep-sea hydrothermal vent chimney 1 | place: Pacific Ocean: Juan De Fuca Ridge | reverse complement strand
TTGGCAAAAAAATACGATATAATTGATTTTGAATTGGGAAACAAAATAACTGGTGCAGGATTTCCTGTTTATAAAGGAAAAGGAGCCAAGTTACAAAGGGCTCTCATTTCTTACTTTTTAGATAAAAATGTTGAAGCGGGTTATACCGAAGTGCAACCGCCATTACTAATCAATGAAGCATCTGGTTTAGGAACCGGGCAACTACCCGATAAAGAGGGGCAAATGTACCATGTAGGCATTGATAATTTGTATTTAATACCAACTGCAGAAGTACCTGTAACCAATTTTTATAGAAATGTATTATTAAATGAAAGTGATTTTCCTATCTGTAACACTGCCTATACGCCATGTTTTAGAAGAGAAGCGGGTTCTTATGGTGCACATGTTAGAGGATTAAACAGATTGCATCAATTTGACAAGGTAGAAATAGTTAGAATTGAACATCCTTCACGTTCATATGATTCATTGAACGAAATGGTAGAACACATAAAGGGAATTTTGCGGGAATTGGGATTACCATATCGCATTTTACGCCTTTGTGGAGGGGATTTAGGATTCACATCGGCGTTAACTTATGATTTTGAGGTTTTTTCTACTGCCCAAGACAGATGGTTAGAGATTAGTTCAGTCTCTAATTTTGAAACTTTTCAGTCCAATCGATTAAAATTAAGGTTTAAAAATAAGGAAGGAAAAAGTCAGTTAGCTCATACTTTAAACGGTAGTTCTTTGGCTTTACCAAGAGTTCTTGCCGGTTTGTTGGAAAATTTTCAAACAAAAAACGGGATAAAAATACCGGAGGTTTTACAAAAGTATACCGGATTTGATATAATTGATTAATGTTATTTATTAAGCTATTGAGAAATATTTCAATAAATACTATAAGATCTTTTAAGCTGCCTCCATCAATCTTTTATAGTGATTCATAATTAATAAATCGTTTAAGTAATCATTGATTTGTCCATTTTTCATATGGTTCTTTGCACTTTGTTTTGCTCTTTCGTAAAATTTAGTTATTTCTTTCATGATATCTATTTTTTGTTATTGCACTCTATACTATTAAGACATGGCTTTGTAATAAACGTTACATTTTATAATTTATTTTATTAAAATTTTAACATTGTAGTAGCAATTCTTATAAATACTTGAATTTTATTATCTTTTATTGAACAATTATTCCCTTTATCCAATAATTTCACAAAACACAATTATCCATTGGTTTTATATAGTTTGGCGTGGTTTGCAGTTTCAAATTATTGAGTTTTTAACTCTATTTCCTTAATCTTTTTCATTACTTTACAAAATGCAAAAAAAAATTACATTTTTTCTGCTTTTAATTACCTTCTCCTTATTTTCTCAAGGATCACAATTGGCAGATTCTTATTTTAGAAAAGGAGAATATGAAAAAGCAATACAACTTTATGAACCATTGCATCGCGCAAATCGGGTAAGAAGAGATTATATAAAAAAACTTCTAACCAGTTACCAGCAACTTGAAAAATTTAATGAAGCGAATAATTTATTACAGGGTCAGCTAATAGATTTCCCAAATCAAACCTATTTAAATGTAGAAATAGGATATAATTATCAGTTGCAAGATGATCTGAAGGAAGCTGAATATTACTATAAAAAATCTTTAGACCTAATAAAAGTAAACCCGGGTTTTGCTTTTGTAATAGGTCGGGTTTTTCAACAAAACCATTTATTGGATTATGCTTTACAATCTTATCAAATTGCCAGAAGTATAAATCCAAAATTGAATACCGAAATTAGTGAAGCTCAAATTTATGGAGAAAAGGGAGACCTTGAAAAGATGTTCAATCTCTATTTAGATCTAATCGACAAGAATGAACAATATTACCCAACTATTCAAAGGTATACGGCTTCCTTTGTAACAGAAGATAAGAATAATTCAACCAATATAATTTTTAAAAAACTTATTCTAAAAAGATTACAAAGCAATCCGAAAGACTCCTGGAATATTTTATTGAGTTGGCTTTATATGCAGCAAAAAGATTTTGATAAAGCCCTTGTTCAGGAAAAATCTTTGTACAAAAGAAATCCCAAAAACCTGGAACGGATCATTGAAGTTGGTATGGTTTCGTTTAATAAAAAGGATCTGGTAACGGCACAAAACAGCTTTCTGTTTATTATAGAAAACAGTTTGGATGAAAAAGTTAAATTACAATCGCAGGTTTATCTTTTAAAAATTGATGAAGAAGAAGCTCTTTCAAAAAATGAACTTGAATCGGTTGATAAAAAATTTCAAGTTTTAATTGAACAGTACGGTAAAACAAATGCTTCTATTGAGCTTCAAACAGCATATGCCAATTTTTTAAGTTACAATTTAAATCAGTCTGAAAAGGGTATAAAGCTTTTAGAAGAAATAATTCCATTGGCCAGTTCGAATTTTCAGAAAGCAAACATCCTTATTAGTTTAGCAGATATTTTAGTTTTTTCTAACCAATTTAATCAGGCTTTGATCTTATATTCTCGAGTTCAAAGCAATATGAAAAATAGTACAATTGCCCAAGAGGCACGTTTTAAAGTAGCACAAACTTCTTATTTTAAAGGCGATTTTAAATGGGCACAAACCCAATTAAAAGTACTAAAGTCGTCAACATCACAATTAATTGCCAATGATGCCCTTGAATTAAACCTTTTGATATCTAATAATATCGCAAATGACAGTATTCAGGATGCATTAAAATTATATGCAAAAGCAGACCTGTTGGCTCATCAAAAAAAGTATGAGCAAGCGATCGACACGCTGGATTCTGTTTTAGTAAAATTCAAAGGACATGCGATTGAAGATGATGCGCTGTTTAAACAAGCTAAACTATATATTAAAACAGATAAGTTTGAAAAGGCTGAAAAAAACTTTCTGAGTATTGTTCAAAATTACCCGGAAAGTATTCTAATTGATGATTCCTATTTTCTTTTGGCTAAAATGTACGAAAACAACCTCAATAACAATGACTTAGCGAAAGAAATGTACGAGAAAATAATATTCGAATATCCATCTAGTATCTATTTGGTAGAGGCTAGAAAAAGGTTTCGTTTGCTTAGAGGTGACGATATTCAATGATTCTTTTGAATTAATTACATCAATTATTTACTGTGGTTTGTAAACGGGAAATAACATAGTCTTTTTTCTATAGTTATATTATAACAAAATAAAGAAAGAAACCCTTTTTCTCTGCCTAAAATTTTCGCTTGATTATACCAATTTTATTAGTTAAAAGTTCTTTACTAAAGTGCTTAGATTTAACTACTTTTGAAACTATTAAAAAAAACGTTTTATGTATATTTATAATGTAACAATTAATGTTGATGAATCGGTACACGATGAATGGCTGGTTTGGATGAAAGAGAAACACGTACCCGATGTTTTGAAAACCGGTAAATTTAGCAAAGCCTTAATGAGTCAGGTATTGGCAAATGAAGATATGGGTGGGGTTACTTATTCTGTTCAATATACCTGTGATTCTAAAGAAACACTTGAAAAGTATTATCGTGAAGATGCACCAAAATTAAGAGAAGATGGATTCAATCTTTTTGCAAATAAATTTGGCGCCTTTAGAACGGAGATGAAAATTGTAAAAGAGTTTTTTAAGGAATGAAATAGATTAGGTATTAATAAAATTTGAATGCTGACTTATGACCGTTAAAGCAAAAAAACATCTCGGGCAACATTTTTTAACTGATGAAAATATTGCAGAAAAAATTGCCGATTCTCTTAGTGAAAACAGGTATGAACATGTTTTAGAAATTGGACCTGGAATGGGTGTTCTAACCAAATATCTTATTAAAAAAAAATTCACAACTACAGTTATTGAAATCGATAAAGAATCTATTGACTATTTAAAGGTGCACTATTTAAATTTAACCAACAGAATTATAAATGATGATTTCTTAAAAATTGATATTACCAAATTATTCAATGGCGAGCAGTTTGCCATTATTGGAAATTTTCCATATAATATTTCATCACAAATCGTATTTAAAACCATTGAGTTTAGAGATCAAATTCCAGAATTGTGCGGTATGTTTCAAAAGGAAGTTGCACAGAGAATTGCCGAAAAACCTGGCCCAAAATCCTATGGAATCTTATCGGTTCTAACACAAGCTTTTTATGATGTTGAATATCTGTTTACTGTTCCACCATCTGTTTTCAATCCACCACCAAAAGTAGATTCTGGAGTGATCAGATTGATTAGAAAAGATAATTTTTCTCTACCTGTAGATGTCCCGTTTTTCTTTAAAGTAGTTAAAACTGCATTTAACCAACGTAGAAAAACATTACGGAATAGTTTAAAATCTTTCCAACTAAGCGATAAATTAAGAGAAGATGCTATATTTGCCAAACGCCCGGAACAATTATCGGTTCACCAATTTATTGAACTAACCCAAAGTATTGTAAAAGATGGCAATAGAGATCAATAAAGATTTTTTACAAAATCTGGAACAGCTCATTCATTCAAAAAATGATAAAGCTTTACTCTCGCTTTTAGCGGAAGAGCATCCTGCTGATATTGCCGAAATTATAGATATTTTAAATTTAAATAATGCTACCTATCTGTTTAAGCTGTTAGATAGTGAAACTACTGCAGAAGCATTGATGGAAATTGATGATGATGACAGGGAAAAAATACTTAAAAACCTTTCGGCTGAAGAAATTGCAGAAGAAATAGATGAACTCGATACAGATGATGCTGCAGATATTATTTCTGAACTCCCCCAGGATAGAATAACAGAAGTTATTTCTGAAATTGAAGATGACGATCATGCCAAACATATCGTTGAACTTTTAAAATATGAAGAAGGAACAGCAGGCAGTTTAATGGCAAAAGAATTGGTGAAAGCGAAAGAAGACTGGTCTATTCCTACTTGTGTTCGAAAAATGCGGGATCAGGCGAAGCAGGTTACTAGGGTACATTCTATTTATGTAGTAGATAAAAACGAAGGCTTGATTGGCAGATTGTCATTAAAAGACCTTTTGGTAGCAAGTGACAAAGCAAAAGTATCTGATATTTACATACCCAAAGTAGATTCGGTAAACGTAAATGAACCTGTTGAAGATGTCGCCAGAATTATGCAAAAATATGACTTAGAGGCAATTCCTGTTGTAGATAATAAAAACCATTTGGAAGGTAGAATTACTATTGATGATATTGTTGATGTGATCAAAGAAGAGGCTGAAAAAGATTATCAACTTGCTGCCGGTTTAACAGAAGATATTGAGGCAGATGATTCCATATTCGAAAAAACCAAGGCACGCTTGCCATGGTTAATATTAGGTTTGTTTGGAGGCCTTGCGGCAGCTTCTATTATGGGTGGATTTGAAGAAGCATTATTGAGTTTTCCCGAACTTTTCTTCTTCACCCCGCTAATTGCTGCAATGGCAGGTAATGTTGGGGTTCAATCTTCTGCAATTATTGTACAAGGTTTGGCAAATGACAATATTAAAGGAAATATGTTTAATAGAATGTTAAAGGAAATCGGACTTAGTTTGGTAAATGGTATTATTCTAGCCGGACTGATATTTGTATTTGGTATCTTTTTAAATTACAATATTAATATTAGTATCACTATTGCCATATCTCTTATAATTGTGATTATAATTGCGTCACTAATTGGAACATTTGTACCTTTAATCTTAGATAAAAAAGGAATTGACCCAGCCGTTGCAACAGGTCCATTTATTACAACCAGCAACGATATTTTCGGAATTTTTATCTTCTTCTATATCGCCAAATTAATACTTGGATTTTAATTTTAAACATTATCATTCAACTTTATAACTTTTCAACTTTATAACTTCTAATTTTTACTTAATTTTGCAAGCTCAATTACTCATTTAAAATGTCTGAAGAAAAAAAATCACGCAACTTTTTAGAAATAATTATTGAAGAAGATCTGGAATTCGGTTTAGAAAAATCGGATCTTCGATTTCGTTTTCCACCTGAACCAAATGGTTATTTACACATAGGCCACGCTGCATCAATATGTTTGAATTTTGGATTGGGAATTACATACAATGCTCCGGTAAATTTACGATTTGACGACACAAATCCCGCAAAGGAAGAACAAGAATATGTTGATGCTATTAAGGAAGATATCAACTGGTTAGGGTTTAAATGGGATAAAGAATTATACTCTTCAGACTATTTTCAACAACTGTATGACTGGGCCGTTTTATTGATCAACAAGGGAAAAGCCTATGTAGATGATCAGACATCAGCCCAAATAGCAGAGCAAAAAGGTACACCTACAAAAGATGGTATTGATAGTGTGAACAGGGATAGAAGTGTTGAAGAAAATATAATGCTTTTTGAAAAAATGAAAAAGGGTGAGTTTGAAGAAGGAACTCATGTTCTGCGCGCCAAAATAGATATGGCTTCGAGTAATATGTTAATGCGTGACCCGGTGATTTACAGGGTTCTTAAAAAAGGACATCACAGAACCGGAAATGATTGGAATATTTACCCAATGTATGACTGGACACATGGTGAATCTGATTATATTGAACAAATTTCTCACTCAATTTGTACTCTTGAATTCAAAAATCATCGTGAATTGTATGATTGGTTTTTGGATCAGGTTTATACGAAAAAAGATATTCGACCAAAACAACGTGAATTTGCTCGCCGAAACCTGAGCTATACAGTAATGAGCAAAAGAAAATTATTGCAATTGGTTGAGGAAGGTCATGTTAATGGATGGGATGACCCGAGGTTACCAACTATTTCAGGATTAAGACGAAGAGGTTATACACCTAGCTCTATTCGCGATTTTAGTGAAAGTGCGGGAATTGCAAAACGGGATAATATTACAGATATAGCTTTACTTGAATTTCATATCAAAAACGAATTGAATAAAACTGCACCCAGAGTAATGGCAGTTTTAAATCCTGTGAAATTAATAATCACCAATTATCCGGAAGGGCAAGAAGAGATCTTAATAGCAGAGAATAATCCAGAAGATGAAAATGCCGGCTCAAGAGAACTTCCGTTTTCCAGAGAAATATATATTGAACGCGAAGATTTTAGAGAACAAGCCAATAAAAAATTCTTTAGATTAAAATTAGACAAAGAAGTTCGGTTAAAAAGTGCTTATATCATCAAGGCCAATTCTGTGGTAAAAGATAAAAATGGCGAAATATTCGAAATTCACTGTACTTATGATGAAAAATCAAGAAGTGGTAGTGGTACAGAAGAAAGTAAACGAAAGGTAAAAGGAACCATTCATTGGGTATCTACCAAACATGCCGTTCAAGCCGAAGTAAGATTATATGACAGATTGTTTACCGATGAAGCACCCGACTCGTATAAAGATCGCGATTTTAAAGAATTTATCAATCCCGATTCTTTAAAAATAATTGAAAATGCCTTCGTCGAGCCAAGTTTAAAATCTGCTCAAATTGGAGACAGGTTTCAATTTCAACGTTTGGGATATTTTAACGTTGATAATAATAGTAGCACAGAAAAATTGGTCTTTAACAGAACTGTTCCTTTAAGAGATTCTTGGGCAAAACAAAATAAGTAAAATACTCTTTGTGAGATATTGTAAGTTACAAAACAGTATAAATAGGTCATAATCAGGCTTGTTAAAAGCAACAACCTTATAAATCCAAATTTATTTTTCTGATTCATTTAACTATATTTGCTAAAATACATCCATTGAAAATTATTGAACAAATAAAATTACCCATTCAAAAAGAAATGGAATTCTTTGAAATAAAATTCAAGGCTTCTATGATCTCGAATGTCTCCTTACTCAATAGGATTACCCATTATATTGTAAGACGAAAAGGAAAACAAATGAGACCTATGTTCGTTTTTTTAGTAGCAAAAATGGTGTCGGGTGGTGACTTTAAAGAAAAAACTTATCGGGGTGCATCTATAATAGAATTAATTCATACCGGATCACTGGTTCATGATGACGTTGTTGACGACAGCAACAGGCGAAGAGGATTTTTCTCGTTAAATGCTTTATGGAAAAATAAAATTGCCGTTTTAGTAGGCGACTATTTATTTTCTAAAAGCTTATTATTATCAATAGATAACGATGATTTTGATTTACTTAAATTAATTTCTATTGCTTTAAAAGAAATGGTAGAAGGCGAGCTTTTACAAATTGAAAAGGCCAGGCAATTAAACATTACAGAAGATGTATATTTTGAAATTATACGTCAAAAAACAGCTACTTTGATTTCCGCTTGTTGTGGCATAGGTGCTGCTTCTGTGGGCTCAAGTGCTGAAGAAGTTGAAAAAATGAGAAAATTTGGTCAGCTTATAGGAATTGCTTTTCAAATAAAAGATGACCTTTTCGATTACTCAGAAGCGAAAATTGGTAAACCAACCGGTATTGATATCAAAGAACAAAAAATGACCTTACCCCTGATCTATGTTTTGAACCATTGTTCAAAAAAAGATAAAAAATGGCTTATCAATTCTATTAAAAATCACAATAAAGACAAAAAAAGGGTGAAAGAAGTAATTGCTTATGTAAAAGAAAATGGAGGAATAGAATATACTATTAAAAAAATGAAAGAATACAGAAAAAATGCTTTGTTTTTACTTGAAGATTATCCCGAATCACCTTATAAAGAGTCGTTGGTTATGATGGTAAATTACGTGATCGAAAGAGAGAAATAGAAATGGATCTGAGTTATGAATTATGAGTTATGAGTTTTAAGTTTTAAGTTTTAAGTTAAAACATTTATAATAAAGATGTTAGACGGTAAGACTTTAGACGATAGACGATTGATTTGGCAGATGGAACTTGTTATTTGGATTTTGGAACTTACTATTTGAGATTTGTGATTTATGAGTTCATTATGAAATTTTGTAATAATTCTTTTTTAACTTCATGCTTACCTTCAAATGTAATTATTTCTCCACTTTCTCCAAATAATTCATTAAAACGGGATATTTCATGCTTCATATATTCTACATTAAAATACTCATCTTGTAAGCCATAAATTAAAGATACTTTCGTTTCTTCTTTTAAAAATGCAAAACTGTCTTTTTCTAATTCTTTAGGAATACCCCCAGACATCAAAATCAAATGACTACATTTCAATTTTCGTTTGGCCACATATCTCAAGGCCACAGAAACGCCCTGTGAATATCCTAAAACATAAAGATTTATATTATTTGGAAGGTTTTCATTTTCGAAAACAGCATCGAAATAATTTATCACATTTTCAATTTCTATATGAGTGTTTTCTTTAGTGAGCCAGCTTGCACCAACATGTCTGTATTTAGATCCTAAGTAATATTTACTTGGAGCTTGTGCTGCAATGATATAATTCTCTGTAGGGTTTAATTCATCAAAATATTTTAAAAAATATTTACTCAAATATCCTATTCCATGGCATACGAACCAAACATTTTTTGTTTGATGGGTTAATGCATTTAAAGTAGAATAGGAATTGATTGATGTGTAGTTAATCTCTTTTTCTGTTGGTTTCATAGTTTGTGGTTAACCTTAGATAAGGAATTGATTATGCAAGTGTTAGCAACTCTTCTACAAAAGTTCTCTTATTACTCAATCTGGGTACTTTATTTTGCCCGCCTAATTTTTTATTCTGTTTTAACCAGTTGTAAAAAAGCCCTTTTGATGCCTGATGTACTACCGGTAATGCCAAGGTCATATCTTGATATCGCTTCGCTTCGTAATCTGAATTAAGGCTCTTTAAAGCTTTGTCTAAAATCAAGGTAAATTCATCCATATTTTGTGGATTCTTTTTAAATTCAACGATCCATTCATGACCTCCGCTATTGTTTTCATGCATAAAAATAGGTGCCACAGTATAGTCCATGATTTCAGAATCCGTTTCCCTACATGCAATTTGTAAGGCATCTGCAGCATTTTCAACAACCAACTCTTCACCAAATACATTTATATAATGTTTTGTACGACCGGTAATTTTAATTCGATATGGTGCAAGAGAAGTAAATTTAACCGTATCGCCTATCAAATATCTCCACAAACCTGAATTTGTACTAATTACCAGGGCATAATTTTTGTTGAGTTCTACTTCATTCAATGGAATTGCAATCGATTCCTCCTCTTGATATTCATCCATAGGAATGAATTCATAAAAAATCCCATAATCGAGCATGAGCAAAAGTTCATTGGAATTATTCTTATCCTGAATGGCAAAAAAACCTTCAGAAGCGTTGTAAGTTTCGTAATATCTAAAATCTTCTTTAGGAATTAGTTTTTTATATTGTTCACGGTAGGGGTTAAAATTTACACCTCCATGGAAATACACCTCCAAATTTGGCCATACCTCCAAAATATTATTTTTACCTGTAACCTCTAAAACCCTATTCAATAAAACAAGCATCCAGGAAGGAACTCCTGTTAAACTGGTAATATTCTCATTAATAGTTTCATAAATTATCGCATCCATTTTAATTTCCCACTTTTCCATCAATGCTGTTTTCTGACTGGGAGCACTTCCAATATCCGCCCAAAAGGGCATATTTTCAATTATAATTGCCGAAAGATCACCAAAAAAAGACTCATTGTCTTTGTAAACGGCACTACTTCCTCCTAATTTCAATCCCTTACCTTTAAATATTTCGGTATCTTCATTATTATTGATATATAAACACAACATATCTTTCCCTGCTTTCATATGACAGTCATTGATTGCCTCATCACTCACCGGAATAAACTTACTTTTTGCATTTGTTGTACCGCTTGACTTCGCAAACCACTGCACTTTGGAAGGCCAAAATATATCTTGTTCACCTAGTCTGTTTCTTTCGATCATTGGTTCTATAGATTCGTACTTCTTAATAGGTACTCTTTCTGCAAATGACTGGTAACTAATTATTTCTTCAAAACCATATTTCTTGCCAATTTCTGTTTTTTTTGCTTCCCATAATAAATTGTACAATACTTCTTTCTGAATTTCGATAGGATGATCAATAAACATATCCATTTGATCTTTTCGTTTCTTTAAAAACCAAGAGAGCACGGTATTGAATAAAGGAATTTGCATTGAGGTTTGATGTTAAATTATATTATCTTTAGCCCTTAAATTTACAAATTAAAATTAAAAAAAATCATTATTTATTTTTTAAAAAGAACATTATGGCCAAAGTAGGAATTATTATGGGAAGTGATTCAGACCTTTCTATCATGCAGGAAGCAATTGATATTCTACAAAACTTTGATATCGAAATAGAAGTAGATATTGTTTCTGCGCATCGTACTCCCAATAAACTTTATGAATATGCCACAAAAGCTCATACAAGAGGTCTCAATGTAATTATTGCCGGCGCAGGAGGAGCAGCCCATTTACCCGGAATGGTAGCTTCTATGAGTCCTTTACCTGTAATTGGTGTTCCGGTTAAATCGAGAAACTCTATTGATGGTTGGGATTCTGTACTCTCTATATTACAAATGCCCGGTGGTGTACCGGTTGCAACTGTAGCCCTTGACGGAGCAAAAAATGCCGGAATATTGGCAGCCCAAATTATCGGACAAGCAGATAAATGCGTTTTAGATAAAGTTATATTTTATAAAGAAAGTTTAAAATTTAAAGTCGATAAAGCCGCTGAGAGTTTAAAAAATAAATCCCAAAAATAAAACTCCAAACTCCAAGGAGTTTGTTTAAAAAATCATCCCGATAGATATCGAGACTCATATACAAATAGTAAATTCAAAAAATTAATGGAGAAAAAAGTTTATGACTTAGAAGAAAGGACGTATCTTTTTGCGAAAAATTGTAGGCTTTTACTATATACTTTACCCAAAACGACAGGAAATTATGAAGATTCTAAACAACTAATAAGGTCTTCTGGTTCAGTGGCAGCAAATTATATTGAAGCCAATGAAAAGCTTGGAAATAAGGATTTTAAATTTAGACTAAAAATTTCAAGAAAAGAAGCAAAGGAATCCATTTTATGGCTAAGGCTTCTTAGAGATTTAAATATTTCTCATATAAATGAATTATCTACTTTGATTCAAGAAGCAGAAGAATTAAGAAAAATACTTTCTACTATAATTAATAAATCCTAATACTTTGGAATTTGGAATTTTTTTATTGACATTTTAAATATTTATTATGAATCCCCTTTTACAAGATTTCAACACCAGATACAATACCGCTCCATTTTCAAAAATAGAAAACAAACATTTTAAGCCTGCATTTCTTGAGGCTATAAAAAATGCAAAATTAGAAATTGATTCTATTATAAATAATGAAGATAGACCTACTTTTAAAAATACTTTGGAAGTATTAGAATTTTCCGGCGAAAAATTAAATCGAGTTTCCAGTATCTTTTTTAATCTAAATTCTGCCGAAACGAATGATGAGATTCAAAAAATTGCTCAGGAAATATCACCCCTATTGACAGAATTTGCCAATGATATTCGATTGAATAAAAAATTATTTGAAAAAATAAAATTTATTTTTAAACATAAAGAGCAATTAAACCTGAACAAAGAACAGTACATGCTTTTAGAAAAAAATTACAAAGCATTTGTTCGAAATGGTGCAAATTTAAATGAACTTGACAAAACCAAGTTAAGAGAAATTGATAAAAAACTAGCACAATTATCACTGCAATTCGGTGAAAATGTATTGGCTGAAACTAATGCTTACGAACTGGTAATAAAAGATATCTCTAAATTACATGGTTTACCCGAAGGTGTCATTGAAGCAGCAAAATTACTTGCCGATGAAAAAAAAATTAAAGGCTGGGTTTTTACTTTAGATTATCCAAGTTATGTGCCTTTTATGACCTATGCAGACAATAGGTCTTTAAGAGAAAAACTGGCTAAGGCCTTTGCATCAAAAGGTTTTCAAAACAATAAATACGACAATCAAAACACTGTTCTCAAAATTGTAAAATCCAGATTTGAAAGAGCTAATCTATTAGGTTATTCAACTCATGCTCATTTTGTTTTAGAAGAGCGAATGGCAGAAAACCCAAATAAGGTTAAATCTTTTTTAAACGACTTAATGATCAAAGCTAAACCGGCTGCTAAAAATGACTTTAATAAAGTTGCTGCTGTTGCCAAGACCGATGGGGTTTTAAAAATAAAAAAATGG
>VAPK010824826.1_pt1 | contig 13083 bp, 10 predicted proteins | sample 3395031 | NCBI WGS metagenome assembly VAPK01 (sample SAMN08290443, study PRJNA428436) | hydrothermal vent metagenome | isolation source: Deep-sea hydrothermal vent chimney 1 | place: Pacific Ocean: Juan De Fuca Ridge | reverse complement strand
TGATAGGCACCAAACCCATCATTGCCATGAGATACAATCACCGCGGCGGCAAGATTATTTAAATTGAGTAAATTTCCACCCGGTGCATCACGTACTTCAATATTTCCAGTGATACCTGCTCCATTGACAACCCCCGAAACGGTTTGTGACAGTAAAACTTGATAGGTGAAACGTCGGTAAAACGCATCCTGCCCTTCATCGTCCGTTAGCCCTAAAGCCTTCCATGGCACGATACCCCGTACATTTCTTTGGGTACCGCTCTGAATTCTTGTCGTCCCAGTACATACTCCCTCTGTTGCCGCTTCTTTACCATATTCTGGTTCATTGTCACTCAATGTCGCAATACTAGGACAGGGTAAACGCTTATACCGAGACATAAAATTTATCAACGCCGTTTTAATCACTTCTTGCTTCTGCTGAGTACGGCTAATACGTGCATTTTCTAGCTGAGCGCTACCAATGGATATGACACCGGCCAACAGTATGCCACCAATAGCTATGACCATAGCAAGCTCTATCAAAGAAAATCCGTGTTGGCGCTTTATCATGATTTATTTACCTCATATTTCAGAAAATACACGAATTCACTCATATCACTGCTGACTTATTCGCTTATATCGACCGAAACCGATGCTCGCCTAATGACATTCAGACTAAGGATGTTTATAAATTTTTATAATACCGGCACTCTCTTTCTGCAAGGTCTGTCCCGGTTTCAAAGTAACTCGCTTTCCTGCCACAGAGAGATCCACTTGATTGCCATGAATATTTCGCGTATTCACGCGGATTCCTTTTTGTTTCAACCGGTGATTCAGGGTATTTTCATTATTCACCCATACTACATTTTTTCCATTGCTGCGTTTGACAAACCCTTGCATCATCACCGTCGACGGGACAATCAGCCTTTCAGACTGATTCATATCACTAATTCCCCCTGACCGAGTCAAGCCCCTCAATCGATACTGATCGATGCGTTGACGCTCTTTTTCTGTAGTAAAAAGACGGCCAAATCCGGGTAAAACTAACTCATCGGCTTGTACAGAAAACACCGAAAAAATGTTTGCCAATACCAAAAAAACTAATATCGTGTGAAGCTTTACTACGCGTAAATTATTCATTCACTCAACACCATTTCCAAGTCCTTCTCATACTGAACAGTCAGCCACAGCAAATTACATTCGGTGATCAAATTAGGGTCTTTCCCATCAGTTATCACATTCAGTTGTACCCGACTTATGTCACAGGATTCGACATAAAATAAACCTTTTGCTCGATGGCGTAACGCTTCTATCAGTGCTAAAAAATCTTCTTCATGCAAAAGCTGCATCTTAATATTCATGCGACTAGCATAGACTTTCAAATTACCTACATTATCCAATAAGTCCTCTTTTTCATAAGGAAACCGCTGCTCAATACGATAATCTAAACTACCGATCTTCAACCGCTCACCAATATCACGTATGGTATCTACCCAATCCAAACGCTGCTCACCACCAATCACGCCCGCTTCTTCCAAAGCGGTGAAACGTGGTAATAACTCAGTCAACACTCTAGAATCGTCAATGGCTTTAGCATTACGCTGCTGAGCAATTAATAATAAATTTTTTTTCGCCATATAATCTGACTGGATCGCTTGATAATATTGAAACGACATCATCGCGAACACAACACTAAAAATTAGCGCAGAGGTTACCCAAATTATGGGACCTCTTAGAATTTCCCAGTCCCAATTATTCATACTTAACGTACTCATCGGCAATCACTTCTACAACAAAACTGGCACCATAACTCGTTCTATTAGCCAGCCCCAATGATCCAACCGCACGTTCAGTCGATTTTTCATTAAAAGGTAAAGAAATCTCTATCACATCTTGCACCATTGATTGCTTAGCCAATGCAGCTAGAAATGCCCGCACTTGCCCGGTAGCATGACGCAGATTGCCATAAAATGGCTTAATTTCCCCTTCAATACGAGCAACTTGCACTTGTTTCTCGATACGGCTTCCATCAACTTCATCAGGAAGCTCAGTCGGGTCGATAGGATTTATCGATTCAATCTCACCTTCGGTATCTGGCATCGTTAACAGACGTTGTTCTATTTTCCATTCGATCCCATCAATCCATAGCTGTTTATGCGTCAATAAAATTTCGCTAATGGCTATCACTAAAGGAACTGGATTCGTGGCATTACCCATTAATTTTTCAGCTGTATTTACACCGAATTTCATTTCATCTGCAGTGACAGGTGATGGTGGTAACGCGGCTTCTAAAACTTGATATCGAGACGTATAATGCTGAGTTTGTTGTTGTGATTCATGCAGTTTTTTCTGAATATCTGTCGCATCAAAAAAATACATCGTTGACCAAATGATAGCAATCACACAGCCTATGATACTAATTAATTTACTAGGTATCAGCACATTACGCATCACTAAATAACGTCGTTGATACGCCATGGCATAATGATTTTTAAAAGATTCTTTACACAGCAGTTGAGCGACTAGCCATTCGGTTAAATGATCCAAGGCCTCCTGTTCCACATGCGCGACAACAGCCATCTCAGCAATGCTCATCCCCCGAAATTCCCAACTCTCATTGGTAGGTTTGAGTCGCAAGCCATGAATGATCGATTCACTGGCCACCACATTGATCGATAACTTACCCTCACCGGATAACAAACGTAGTCGTGTTAAATAACGTTGCGTTTTACCCGCCTCGTCCATAATTAATTGAGAATTTTCTGCCTCACTGTCACCAACGAATCGAGTCACACGACTCAATTTTAATTTATTCTTTGTGAAAAAAGATAAACGTAATAATTCTTTTTGCTGAGTTATTAATAATACATCGTCTCGATCATGAGTTAGATCTTTCAGCAAACGAGCAGACACTAAAGAAAATGAATAAATACCAGCAACGGATACTTTATATTGTAAAAGTATGGCCAACCAACCATCAATTAATTCAGGGTTGGTCAATGCTGAAAAAAATACCAAGTCACCTTGACGTCCAGAAGTCTCACGACCGCGAAAATCAGCATATCTGTAGCGAGTATTGCGAAAGGATTTTTCAAGTTGCCGATTGATAAAGACCTGTCGGTCTTTGATAAAAACATGAGGTAATGTATTATTCTGAAATTCTTCTTCTATCACATCCATTAGGATATAAGTTTTTATGGCGGGTTTTTGCTTCACTAAATCAGCAAATAATTTTTTATCTGACTCACTATCAGTCAACGTAGTTCGTCGCGTTAATATCCCGCTGTCCCAATCATAAATCACTAGGCCGAGATTATTGAGATAAATAATCCGCTTCTTATCCGCCATTAAAAAGTCACCGTTGATAAGGTATTATAAATAGGGCCTAGTACTGATAAAATAACCCAGCCTAATACCAAGCCCATGATGACCGTCATGGTAGGACCAATCAAGTTTTGCAATCTATCCAGCGCTTCTTTCACATCACGATTGTAAAAATAACCAATATTCGCCAAAGATTTATCCAAGGCACCGGTGGTTTCACCCACTTTTAACATCCGTATTACCAATCGTGGAAAAAGTCCGGTCCGCTCAAAACTCTCACTAATCGTTTTACCATCCGCAATATTTTTCCCGACCGTCTTCAATGCTTTTGAAAAAACTTTATTACCAACAATTCCTTCACAGATTTTCAAACAATCTAAAACCGTGATGCCAGCCTCATACAGCAATGCAAAATTATGCGTAAATCTCGACAAAATTAACTTCTGTTGGACAGAACCAATAATCCAAATTCTCAACCTTAGCACATCCATCCCATAACGCCATTTTTCACTGAAACGGTACAGATATAAAAAAACCAGAATTACCGCAACAATCCCTAATAAAATATAATGCCCATAACTTCTCAAGCCATTAGATAGCATAATTAATACTCGGGTATGAAATGGCAACTCTTGGCCCATGTTGGAAATAAATTTAATGAGTTCAGGCACTAAAAAAATCATCAACGATACAATCACCCCACAAACGGCAATAGCAACAAATAATGGATACATCGCCGCTTTTTTTGCCTGAGCAATGATTTCATCTTGCCATTTCAAATCATCTGATAATTCCTGCAAAACGTCTACAATTTTACCACTGCGCTCCCCGGCCATCACTAGACTGACAAATACCGAGTCAAACGTACTAGGAAATGCAGCCAGTGCTTGCGAAAGGCTCTTACCGCTATCAATTTCTTCAATTAAAGAAGCGGTCACTTCCTTAAGTCCTCGACTATCGACACTATCCCTTAAATCTTTTAATCCATCGAGTAAAGGGATACCCGCCTGCATCTGCTGCTCTAGATGGAAACAAAAAGTAATCAGATCACGACGCGTCACTCGTTTTTTTCCAAAATAAAGCCCATAATTCGCAATGGGCTTCGCCACGATAAGATCCATATCCATGGCAGCTAAACGCTTCTCTAGCTCGATCTCATCCTTGGCGTCTAAGGAGCCACGAATGGTCTTGCCAAGCTCATTGATTGCTTTATATCGGAACGATTGCATACTCGTATTTTATCATCTTAGTCTTCACTCAATAATTGAGTTAAATCAACCACTCGAGATACCTCCTCTAAACTGGTTACCCCTTCTCGTACCCGACGTGCGCCATCATTTGCAAGTGTTTTAAAGCCATTCGCCGTCGCCGTTTTTTTTAATTCTCTCATGGTGCTATTTGATGCGATTAGCTCATCAATTTCGCTGTTAAATCGCAAGACTTCCATCAGCGCAACACGGCCTTTGTAACCGCTCATATCACACATTCGACAACCGGCAGAACGATAAATAGGCACAATCCTACTCCGTGACGCCGTTGAATAAATCATTCGCTTTTCAAGTGCATTGGGTTCGTAAGGTTGTTTACAGTGTGGGCAAAGTCGACGCACTAATCGTTGTCCAACCACACCGATAATATTTCCTGCAATAATTGATGGTTTCACTCCAATATCTAATAATCGAGGAATCGTACCCAGTGCAGAGTTAGTATGCAACGTAGAAAAAACCCGATGCCCTGTCATTGCTGCACGAAATGCCATATCAGCAGTATCTTCGTCACGCACTTCACCCACTAGAATAATATCGGGGTCTTGGCGAAGAATAGATCGAATACCATTGGCAAAATCCATTTTTGCTGCTTCATTGACGGATGTCTGACGAATCATCGTCATGGGATACTCCACCGGATCTTCCAGTGTCATGATATGCACCGACTCAGTATTCAAATGATTTAATACCGAATAAAGCGTTGTAGTTTTTCCACTACCAGTGGGACCCACCACCAGAATAATACCCTCCGGGCGCGCCATCATTAGTTCCAGCGAGGACAAGGTTTCTGGCGGCAATCCTAATTTTGCCAGCGGTACAATCCCGTTTTGCCGATCAAGCACACGTAAAACAATATTTTCACCATGGGTTGTCGGGTGTGACGATATTCTAAAATCAACACTATGCCCGGATAGATTTAAAGAAACCCGGCCATCTTGCGGAGCTCGGGTTTCCGCGATATTCATATCCCCTATCACTTTTAAACGAACGACCATGCCCGCCCAATAATTAATATGTAATATACGTATCTGCCGCAACACACCATCAATTCGGTAACGCACACGCAGGAATCTTGGTTCGGGTTCGAAATGAATATCCGAAGCACTTCGCTTAACAGCATCCGCTAATAGCGCATTAACCAAGCGTACCAGTGGTTGACTAAATTCATCACCACTAGCCGCCCCCGCATTATAATCAAGCTCGCCGGTTTCTAGCTCGTGTAAAATGCCATCCACGGAAAGCTCAAAACCATAAAACCGATCTATCGCATCAGCAATCTGTGATTCATCCGTAGCTAGCGGGATAACACTGATACTGCCACCGAGTGCGGCATGCACCTTGTCAAGCGCAACCACATCAAAGATATCTCCCATCGCCAAAGTCAGCGAATGTTTCTCTCGATCAAAAGTGATTGGAATTACTTTATAGCGTAGCGCTAAAGGCTTTGAAATAAGCTTTATCGCCTCACCATCGGCCAAAACTTTAGTTAAGTCGATACTATCTTGCCCGGAGGCCTCTCCAAGCGCATCACGAATCACCGCATCCGTAACAAAACCAAGCGATATAAACAGCTTACCTAATGGTTCTTTTGTTCTTTTTTGCTCCGTTAATGCGATCCGTAACTGATCTGGAGTAATCAAGCCTTCATCTAGCAGTTTATCGCCAAGACGCATTGGCCGCCCATTGCTCATTCAAATTATCCTCCCACAATGCGCAGCAAGCGATGGATTCGATTCTCTACCGCCGATAGATCAAAACTCATAATTTTACGCTCTGCCAATATTACGGCTTCACGATAATAATTTAGCGCGGTTTTGTGCTCCCCTAAAAAATCAAGACTCACCGCCAGGTTATAAACATAATCAGCATTATCTCTATCTGCCAAATACGATTTAAAAAAGGCTTGCTGTGCATCCGCCCATCGGGATTGAGACACATAAATATTACCCAGGGAAAAATACAAATAAGCCGCATCAGGCGCCTGATTTAATAATATTTTTAATTCACTTTCTGCTTGCTCCGGGGCTAATTCACCTAACAAGCTAACTAATCCACCTCGCGCGACATTGTCGGACGGATTAGCTCGCAATAACCGCGTATAATAGTCTTGCGCCATCGTATAATTTTTTTCACGCAAGGCAATGGCCGCTAACCCTAGCATCGCATCACGATTTTTATTTTTCCGTTGTAATACCGCCTGGTAACGAGTGCGAGCGGTGACCATATCACTTCGCTGATAAGCGTGATAGCCAGCTAATAAAAGGATGTGAATTGAAGCAGGTGTTTCACTTTTGATAGAAATACTCGATATTGTCGAGTCAGTGACATGTGGCTTGATATGTTTATTATCTGCGTCGGTGGCTAGTGAAGATTTTTTGGCTATAATATTTTTACTCGGTCTCAAAGTAGCGCGTTTAGATGGTTTTTTTTCAGAAGAAATCTCTGTTGTTGGCTGCTGCACCCTAGCTTTCGGTACAATTGATGGCTTAGGAGAGGCAGTGACCTTGTTAGACTGAATCACTTTCGGCAAGAATACTAAGGGATTATCATTGGCCATACGTTCATCTTCCGACGAAGCCGCGAGCAGATTTTCTGCAGCGATATCAACGGTCGTTTCTACTGCTAATAATGGAGCACGATGGTTTAAATCAATGTTTTTAGGCAAAGCGATCGCTGGAGTAAAAGCACTCGCATTAAGCTCATAATACACATATCCACCACCAAGAGCGACCACAAGCATGACAACGGAAGCGAACAAGCCATACCAACGATATTTGCTTTTTTGTCGAGCAGCCGGTGGTTTATCCGCGGGTAAAACCGCATCGGCTGTAGTGCGATTGAGTGTGTCTTCAGAATTAGAAATAACGGGCGCTGGCTTGTCATCTTTCAGGGTTTCAATGGGTTTGACGACGTCAACATGTTGTTCGCTATCATTATATAATGACAATGTATTTTCTACTGACACCGGCAAGGCACTTAGCACACTTTCTTCGGCCTGCGATGATGCCTCCTCCGTCGAATTTTCATCAAAAACAGACATCATGTTAATATCAAGCTGACTGTGATTTACATCGTCATCCATGCGAAAAGACGGTACGCCCCCCTCACTCGCTAACCTCATTTCCTCGGACATCATCTTCTCTGGCATCGTCGATGATTGCTCTTGAATCGAGGGGCTATCAATCAGATTTAACGCCAAAGATAAATGCGTTTCGCCTAAAGAATCGACTATTTTCTCATCTAATTGACCATCAAGCTCAGCCGACCTTCTCCAACCATGACTTCCAGCCACAATACTCTCCAACTCTTTTTCTAATGCCTCAGAGTCCAATAATAACTCCGAAACCTCTCTCGCTTGTTTCGTATCATCAGAATAATGAGTTATCTCATCCACTAAACAAAGTGCCGCATTGCCGTCTGTGAATCCATTGGCATTGATCTCATGCGCTACCGGAAAAGTGTCTCCATGATGAGTTTTTTTATTTTTTCCCTGCGCCGCTTTTTTTAGCGCACCCATCAACACGCTCATGGTTTTTCACTCTGGCTCTCTAAGGTATTTAGCTTATTTTTATTCACGTCACTGACGCTGGGTAAAAACCGTCGAAATTCTCTTAAGTCGGTATTGATGTCAGGTCTTCGAACCACCATCGGTCGTAAAAAAATAACAAGTTCGGTTTTAGAAAAACCGTCATTACGATAGCTAAATAAATTACCCACAAAGGGTAAGCTTGATAAAAAGGGAATACCTTTGGTATTTTTATCCGTTTTATTCTGCATTAAACCACCCAGCACAACCGTTTGACCATCACGCACCTGCAGCAGAGATTCCATTTCACGCACTTGAATTTCGGGAATCAGATTTTCAAAAGTCGCGTTCTGGCCAAATGCAGCGGCTTGCAAACGCGGCGTCGGATCTGCCACAAAGCCAGTGATGCGAGTAATCGTTGGCCTAATATTCATCGTAACGTTGCCATTTTTATTAATCTGCGGCGTCACACTCATGATAATTCCCACCGGCACCGTGCGAATATCCGTGTTATAGGTCTGACGCCGTTGATTGGTATCTTGATCTTCTTGGATTTCCACCGAAACATTAAAATATACTTTTTCGTCGACGACTTTGAGCAACGCCGTTTGATTATTCAATGCAATGATTTTTGGGCTCGACAATACTTTGGCGTCACCAAACGTCTCCAACATTCGAACGCTACTCATAATATTAAGATTCTTAGTATTACGCGCCATTTTAAATAAAAAAGCCGGAGGCGTTCCCAAATTACCCCCTAACACATTGGAAACCACATTTAATTGATTATCACCTTGTTGAGATAACCATTCCCAGTCCACACCGGCCTGATATCGGTCATCTAATTCTACTTCAACAATCGTCGCTTCAATCAATACTTGCCGCTGCGCACTCGCTAACACCTGATCGATAAACATTTGCACATCTCGATGCTTACGATGGGTAGCTTTGACGCTAATAATACCGCTCAACGGATTGGCAATCACATTAATTGCTGACGACTGTTTACTCTTTTTTTCAGCACGATCACGGCCACTCGGCTGACTCAACGACTTAGCAATACTACCTAGGTTAGCTGCATTCGCTGGGTTGTTTTTTTCCGCCTCATTGGTTTCCGGCATGGACTGAGATACCGCTGGCTCTACGACAAGAGCCTCGATGTTTTCAATCAAGGTCTTCCAAAACGTGTTGCTCGACGTACTAGTGACGGACGTTGACGAAATATTACCAGTGGTAACACCACCGTTACCACCTTGCCCCTTACCTCGCACACTCCCGCCGGTGGTGGAAATTTTTGTCGCCACACTGACGGTATTCATGCTACTTCTTGACATATTGACATAGTTAACTTGGTAAATGCGAAAAAAAGGAACATCCGGTGAAATCGCTAAATTATCATTTTCAATCACATAATGAAGAGAAATTTGCTCGGCAATACGGTTAAGAATTTGCACCATTGTCTGCTTAACCGCATTGATCGTCACCGTACCATCAATGTCGGGATGAATATCTACGTTCATATTCGCATCCCGAGCCAGCGCAAAAAGTAATTCTTTTAAAGGCACTTCATTAACTACGACGGTATACAACTCCGGCTCTGGCGTTGTTTCTGGCAAGGGTAAATAGGGAGCTTTTGCCACTGGCAAAGGAATATTTTCTGCCACTTCATCCGGAGGAGAATTCAAGTGCCCCACGGAGTACAGCGGTGCTCTTGTGGCGGCACACCCAACCCCTAGTAACACAACGAACAGAAATATCACATAGCTAGGCATGATTCGTCGTCACCTTTCCTTTCGCTTGCGAAACACCATTAATGAAAATTTCATCGCGTAAAGAACCAATCATACGAAGAAAAAGCAACGATTCGGCGTATTTCTAACAGGAGGTTGTTGCCACCTAAAGTGTGTGCTAGGTACATTATTATTTGACCTCCTTCTTTCTAAAATTAAGTTAATCCATTAGTTTTCCCCATATCGGCATAACTTTCTGGTATCTTAAATATCCTATTTAGGCCACAATCTGTCCAATGGAACAAATAGCAACGTGATCACAGCCACAAGCACTGCTATACTCTTGCAACTCGGCGATAAGTCGCAAATATGCAAAACTTGACTTACGCTTAAAGCGATTAAATAATCACCCGCTTATCACAAAAACACACAGACCCACACTAAATATTAATAGGTAAAACTAGAGTGAATTATCCACCGCCATTTAGCCGACAGGACCATAACGCCTAATGTTCTGGGAAGGACTCAGTGCCGCCAGAGATCTCGGCCGACTCCAAGATATTGCCACCATACTTATTCGTTATGGATTTGGCGATATAGTGCAACGCTTAGGGTTAAATTTGGCCTTAGAGCGAGCTGGCAAAGTACTGAACTGGAAAAACACAGAACTGCTGAAGCACATGGAATCACCCGAACGTGTCTCAAAAGCGCTGCAAGACCTCGGACCCACATTTATTAAGCTCGGTCAAATACTAGCAACACGTATCGATTTGTTTACCCCTGACTGGATTGCCGAATTTGAAAAACTTCAAGATCAACTTCCTTCCGAACCTTTTGAAAAACTTCGACCACAATTAGAAGAAGATCTCGGTGAACCGTTAGAAAACCTGTTTACCCACCTGGAAACTAAAGCACTCGCCGCCGCTTCCATGGCACAAGTACATCGCGCCCAACTACATGATGGGACTCAAGTCATTTTAAAAATACTGCGCCCAGGAATTCATGAAAAAATAAATGCGGATTTGCGGTTACTGCAACGTTTTTCTGAAATTGCTGAAAAAGAAATTACAGAACTTAAACATTATCATCCCACCCAAATTATTCGCCAATTTTCTCGCTCTTTACGCCGTGAGCTGGATTTAGCCGTGGAATGCCGTAATGCAGAACGCATTGCCACAAAATTTCGCGAAAACCCCCATATCGTCATCCCTGAAATATATTGGCAATGGACCAATGAACGGTTAAATGTTCAGGAATACATCTCTGGCATTCCTGGTCGCGACATAACCACCTTAGAAAAAAGTGGCCTGGATCGTAAATTATTAGCAAAACACGGTGCCAATGCGATCTTTCAGATGATATTGGTCGATGGTTTTTTTCATGCGGACCCACATCCTGGTAATGTCTTTTACCTCGCTGAAAACCGTATTGCCTTCATTGATTTTGGTATGGTAGGTCGTTTATCAGACATTCGACGTCAACAGGTAATCCGTCTTTTATACGGACTAGTCAAACAAAATGCCAACGATGTGGTTGATGTTTTAATGGAGTGGTCAAATGATATTTCAATCGATATACAAAATTTATCCACGGATGTGGATGCCTTCATTGATCACTATCACAGTGTACCGTTAAAGCACCTCAGACTCACCGGCATGTTATCAGATCTAACGGTCCTACTAAGAGATTATCACCTGTCACTACCATCCGATCTCGCGTTATTATTCAAGTCGTTTATTACCCTAGAAGGTCTCGGCAAACAATTAGATCCTGAATTTGACTTGGTCGCAACAGCCACCCCCTATTTACAACGTGCCTTCGTAGAACGTTATGCACCCGATGCGATTGCCAAACGAAGCTGGCATAATTTACTTGAAATACTCGACGTTGTTACCAATCTACCACAAGATCTGCGCCGCCTATTAAGTGCTGCCCGCCGTGGTCATCTGCAAGTCCATGTGGACTTAACTCGCCTAGAACGCTTTGGAGACCAGCTAGACCGAGCGGCAAGCCGCCTAACCATCGGCTTAATCACGGCAGCATTAATTATTGGCAGTTCCATTGCAATGACAGTGCAAGGTGGACCAAGCTTGTTTGGCTTACCCGCCTTGGGCGTCATTGGTTTTGTCGGTGCCGCCTTTGGCGGTTTCTGGATTTTACTTTCTAGCCGTAATAAAAAAAGAAATTAAGTGTCTAACAAACAGAGAAGTTATTCCATGCCCATTCCTTAATCTTGAGCCTGCTTTACTAAAAAACGATCGAGCTGATTGGCAAACGCTTGGCGGTCCCGCAAGTGAAATGCCGCTGGCCCACCCGTATTGACACCGCTGCTGCGCAGTTCTTCCATAAAATTGCGCATACTTAATCGCTGAGCAATATTTGCCGCTGTATAAAACTCACCCCGTGGATTCAGAGCATAACCTTCTTTATCGATGACTTGAGCGGCTAACGGAATATCTGCCGTGATAACTAAATCACCGCATTGCACTTGCTGCACAATTAGGTTATCCGCCACATCAAAACCACTGGCCACCTGGCAGGTTTTGATATATTTTGAAGGCGGCGCTTGCAAAGGTCGGTTTGCCACCAAAATCAGCGAAACCTTAACTCTCTGTACCGCACGAAAAAGAATTTCTTTGATCACATGAGGACATGCATCCGCATCCACCCAAATTTGCATGCATTTTCTCCCCAGCACTTACTCACAACTCATTGCGAAACGTATCATCAAGATTAAGCGACATCACCATGGTATAAAAACCACGCTTCATCGCACTGTCACATAAGTCACGCCTCAGCCCCTTATTTTCAACATATGTTGCCGCCTACTCGACATTAAAAACCGGCTTATTCGCCTGAATAAAAAGCTTTAGATCCTCATATTCACGACATTGCTCATTGATACTAAAATTAAAAACCTCAACCAAATCAACCATTTGCGCGATATCATTTTTCAACCCCACCGCCAAACCACGTTAATGGCCCTCACCGGCAAGAAATCTATTATATACCAGCGGGTCCTCGGCTTGCAGCGGAAACCCCGTCTTGTTGGTATAACCATCAACGTTATCCGGCCCAACCCTCTAAAGGCAGCAGTTCTAAATACGATTGATAATTATTATTAACGAGGGTAAGCCACTTTGTTTTTTCATGGTATATTATGGCGTGACCGGATTAAATAGATACCTTTTTTAGAGGTTTTTGCCTTGCTTCTTCATCATCGATAGCATCGAGTAAACTATCTTGTTCAAAATGGT
>VAPK010568969.1_pt1 | contig 13083 bp, 11 predicted proteins | sample 3395031 | NCBI WGS metagenome assembly VAPK01 (sample SAMN08290443, study PRJNA428436) | hydrothermal vent metagenome | isolation source: Deep-sea hydrothermal vent chimney 1 | place: Pacific Ocean: Juan De Fuca Ridge | reverse complement strand
CTCCTTGTTGTTTAAGTCGTCGCGTAGCCGAGTGACTAGATTGTTTAAACTTTGGTAGGTACGTACTCCGCTCATGCTCCCACCTCATCAGTTGCAGGGAAAAGCTGTTGCATCAGGCCTTTTTTATGGGCTTTGAGTGCGCCAATTTTTTGGGCATGGGCGGTGATCAGCTTGTCGATGGAAGATAGGCAATCGACAATTTTTTGTTGCTCTTTTTTAGGAGGGATATAAGTTTTAATTTCTTCAATTTGTTGAGCTGATAAATTTGGTGGTTCACTACCAGAAATACTTATCTCTATGTCGTTTATTACCTTTGACGTTTGAAGCAAAAAATAAACAAATGAGATGTTTTGAGTTGTTACAAGCTTGCCAACTCGCTGATTCAATAAAGCTCCATCATAGACTTTATCAACACGAGCCATTTTAAGTTGCTTATTTAATATTGGGCGCGTTAAAGCAATAACGTAATCACCCTTTTTAACCGAAAACTTTTCGTGCTTATCTTTGTGTTCAATGGGTAAATAAGACGGTGATTTATGATTCATATGCTGAATACTTACATCCGCAATTTTAAGCCATCTCACACCATTTTTTACGCTATCTTTACTTGAAAATGCAAAACCTTGAAAAATTGAAAAGACCTTTTTAAGTGGTCGTTCTTCCCACTCCCCCGCATCCTGAAACTCGGGAAAGCGTAGTTTGGGGATGGTTTCACTTTCGGCGGGGAATAGCTGTTGCATCAGGCCTTTTTTATGGGCTTTGAGTGCGGCGTGTTTTTGGCTGTGTGCGGTGATCAGTTCATCGATGGAAGATAGGCAATCGGCGATTTTTTGTTGTTCTTCTGGAAATGGGGTCGGCAATAAGAATTCAGAGAACTGTTTGTAACTAACCATTTTTCCATCGCGTATTCCCTCGATATTTCTATTCATATTTTGAATGAAATTATTTGTTTTAAAATATTGCTTGAAAAAACAATTAATGATATTAATTTTCTTGCGGAGAATAATGTACGCTGGACTGCACAGACCTTCATAGTTTGAATATTCGATACCACCCTGAAAAGATCTAAGGCTGATAATAAAGTCACCAACTTCAACTACTTTATAGCTTTCAATACTTTTTTCAGTAACGGAAACGTTGTAATCAATATTTTCTCTCGGAATAGCTCCATATTCTTGAGTAATGGCAAGAATTGGTAAATCAGAATTATGATTTTTGTTAGAGACTGGAATAAAAACATTATCCCCGTTCATATATGACCACTCACCTGCATCCCGAAACGTAGGAAAACGCAACTTAGGCACAAGACTTTTTGTTGCAGGCTGACTCATTCCTTTAAACCTTTTGGGTTTTTAAGTGCTTTCTTTTCAGTTGATACTAAACGACGTTCAACTTTTTTAACATCCTCTGCGGGTGCTAGACTTTCTGGTCGGATACCGCGATCTAATAATGTTTGTCGTACCGCTTTATTGTTGGTGACATGCTCACTGGATATGTCTGCTTCACGGTTCATATTTTGTTCACGTGCATTGTGAATGGTGATTTCAGTGGCAAAGTCTTTGGCTTTTAGAATAATGGTGGGGGCAAAGTCGGCTAGTGGACGTTTATCTGGCACTTGCCAATGTGCTTTCATCGCTTTGGTGTTTTTACCAAACAGGGCTTGATCGCCTTTGCTGCGGATCATCGCAAAGTTCTGATTGCCGCCTGTTTGCTCATAGATAACCGTCGATAGTTCTTTCTCGGTATGCGTTAACTTCTTGCGTGCTGAAACACGTTCTGCCTCAAGTAGTTGTTGTTCTATGAGTTCTGCCTTGCGGGTTTGTATGGCAAAATAGGTTTGTGCAAAGGCAATCTCTTGCTTGGCAGAGTCGCCATTTTGGGCGATAAGGTAGCAGGCATAACGAGTAAGCATCATATCGCTGACTTCTCGCTGACTGCCTGAGCCTAATTCAACCATTTTGTTGATGTCAACAAAATGGTCTTGAACTGGATGGCGGGATAGTTCGCAGGCCGTTTTTGCTTTGCTTACGATATTCAGGAAATTACGCCATTCCGTGTAACCGGATAAATGCTGTATATCACGCGCCAGCCAATATTCCACACCATTTTCAGTTGTTTGTGCGTGCCCTTCAAAAGACGCTGTCATATGATGGATTAAATCATTTTGCATCTATTTACACCTTCCTCTTTGCCTATTCATACGCCGCTAATCCAGAAATATCACGCCCTTGGGCGCGCTTATTAAGCAAGGGTACAAGATCATCCATTAACGCCAGCTCGGCCTTGGTTCGCGCTTTCCAACCCAAACCTAACGGTTCAAGTAAGTCACCTAGTTGCTCACCATCGAAGATCATTCTGTCCATTATGGTCTCTACAAATCGTTGTAGCGCTTCACTGCTAAGCCCGTATTTTTCTGCCATCATTGTGAGTTCTTTGGCTGATTTTTCAGCTTTAAATGTATTGTAGCCTTGGCGAATGGCTTTTTCATTCAGGCTTTCACCTGTTTGTAGGCTGTTGATATAGTCTACAATATCGTCACGCTCCCCCATTAAGTTGGCGCTGGAACTGATAAGGTCAATCAGCTGTTGTCGGGTCATTTTTTGTTTGCTGGGTTTGTCACCAGTGGTGTTGGCAATCAAGCCCATGATGTAATCATAATCAATCACAGCTGAGGAAAACAAGACCAATTCAAAATCCAGTTGTTGTACAGGATCATCAGGGTTGTCGCTGCCTTTACCTTGCTGTTCTTTCAAACGCTGTGCTGTTTCTAAATAGGAGCCTTTAAACGACCGCAATTGATCTTCGGGCAACAGTTTTTCAATCTGTTCTTTTTGCGATGCGGATAAATCCGTGTATTGGTCCAGTTGGGTTTTTAGCCTTTGCACCTCCTTAAAGCGGTTAATAAAGTTGACACGTGCTGCATCGCCTTTGAGGTTGTATGCCTCCTTTGGTTCACATACCAGATTATTTAATTCCATAAAACCACCCAGTGCCGCAACTGCTTCTTCGTACTTTTCGATAACCACTGGCGCAGGGTCAACTAACCAAATTTCTTTTGCCTGCTCTTTGTTTGCACCTGAAAACAGGGCAATAGCATCATTAACCGCATCCTCTTGATAGCGGAAATCCAAAATCTTGCCGTGCGGTTTGGTGTCGTTTAATACGCGGTTGGTGCGTGAGAAGGCTTGTATTAAACCGTGGTGTTTGAGGTTTTTATCTACATACAAGGTATTCAGATATTTGGAATCAAACCCAGTCAGCAACATATCCACTACGATTATTAAATCTATTTTATTTTTATGCGGGTAATCACTGTTGCTGTATTTTTGGTCTTTAATGCGTTGCTGAATATCTTGATAGTAGATATCAAACTCGCCAATACTGTGATTAGTGCTGTACTGATTGTTATAGTCGGCAATGATAGCGATTAAAGCTGCTTTTTTCTCTTCGGGCTGCTCTTCATTATCAGCTTTTTCTTGTGGTAAATCTTCTTGTAGCTGTTTGATGTCTGCACTATTTTTATTGTCTTTATCTTTAGACAGCACCTTTGCCGGTGGCGAAAATACACAGGCAATATTGAGTGGTTTAAAGCTATCGTCTTCTAGTTGTTTTTGAGCTTGTGCTTCTTTAAATAATTCATAGTATTCAATGGCGTTATTAATGGAGCCCGTGGCTAATACTGCATTAAAACGGCGCTGATTGGTGGTGGCATCATGTGTTTCGATGATCTTGTCAACAACGGCTTTGGGCTCAGGTGGTTTGGGCTTCGTCTTACGCTTTTTGTTACCGTCTTTTTCATCTTTCGGCTTTTCACCAAAATAGTCGATAGCAAAACGTAATACATTACGATCTTCAATCGCGTGGGTAATGGTGTAGGAATGCAGCTCTTTTTGGAATATGTCTTCAGTGGTTTTATAAGAGGCTTGTGTGCCGTCTATTTTTTTATACGTGGCATTTTCATCAAAAATAGGTGTGCCCGTAAAGCCAAATAATTGGGCATTGGGAAAGAAGGATTTAATGGCTTGGTGATTATCACCAAATTGAGAACGGTGGCATTCATCAAAAATAAACACAATGCGTTGGTCTCGCAGTGGTTCTAATCGCTCTTTGTAAGTTTGCTTGCCTTTTTGTTTATTGGCTTGGTTACGCTTGCTGGTTTCATCAAGCGCAAGACCGAGCTTTTGGATGGTAGTAACGATGACTTTATCCGCATAATCTTCTGACAGCATACGCCTTACCAGCGTTTCGGTATTGGTATTTTCTTCAACGCAGCCTTCTTGAAATTTATTAAACTCTTCACGGGTTTGGCGATCAAGATCTTTACGATCAACGACGAATAGGCATTTATCAATATCTGGGTTGTCTTTAAGCAGTGTGGAGGCTTTAAACGATGTAAGTGTTTTTCCACTGCCGGTAGTATGCCAGATATAGCCATTGCCTCGATTTTGGTGGATGCAATCAACAATCGCTTTAACCGCGTAGATTTGGTAAGGACGCATGATCATTAGTTTTTGCTCACTGGCAACCAGTACCATATAGCGACTTATCATTTGTCCTAGTGTGCATTTAGCAAGAAATTTATCTATAAAATCATCCAGATGAGTAATTTTTTTATTGTCTTCACTGGCAAGTTGATAAACAGGTAAAAATTGTTCCTCAGCATTAAAGCTAAAATGTTGGTTGTTGTTATTGGCAAAGTAGCGAGTATCGCTTTTATTGCTAACAATAAATAGCTGCATAAAACACAATAGTGTATTGGTGTAGCCATTGCCAAGATCATTTTTGTAGTCAACAATTTGTTCCATCGCTCGGCGCGGGCTGACTTCAAGGGTTTTGAGCTCTATTTGTACCACAGGTACACCATTAATAAGCAGAATTACATCATAACGGTGACGGCTGTTGTCGGTGTTGATAGATAGCTGGTTAATGACTTCAAATTCATTTTTGCACCAGTCTTTAATATTGACCAGCGTATATTGTAAAGGCGTACCATCTTCACGCTGGAAGGTATTGCGCTCGCGTAACGTTTTAGCTGCTGTGAATACATCGGCATTGACGATTTCATCACGCAGACGGGCGAACTCTGAATCGGTGAGATGGACGCGGTTAAGTGCCTCGAACTTCTCACGGAAGTTTTGCTCAAGTGACTCTTTATCCCGAATGTCTGGGCGATAGGTATATTTGAGGTCGGTTAACCTTGTAATTAGGCTTTCTTCGATTTGTTGTTCTTTTAGTGCCATTTAAAACTCTATTAAGTACAGCGAATTATTATTGTAACAGTCTATAGTGGTCAAGAACTAAACCAACCCAGAAAACGACTGCACCTTCACAAAACTCCCCGCTTCAATCCCATCACACCTTTCATCAATCAGTATAAAACAATTCGCGATACTCATCGAGTGAAGAATGCCTGAGCCTTGTTGACCGGTGGTTTTTACACCGAGTTCACCTTTATCATCAGTAAACAAAATACCCCGTTGAAATTCATAGCGACCGGGGCGCTTTCGGATATTATCATGGCAGCGGACTTGGAAGGTGTGGGGTGCGGTTATCGCTTCGCCGGTGAGTTGTTGGAGGGCGGGGAGGACAAATTGATAGAAGGTGACCATGACGGAAACGGGATTACCGGGTAAGCCGAAGAAGAGGGCTTGGTCAATTTTGCCAAAGGCGAGCGGTCGGCCGGGTTTCATGGCGATTTTCCAGAAGGCGACTTGGCCGAGCTCGGCGAGCATTTCTTTGACATAATCCGCATCGCCAACGGAGACGCCGCCAGTGGTGATAACGACATCGGCCTCAGCGGAAGCTTGCTTGAGCGCATTGCGTAAGGCATCGCGTTGGTCTGGAATCACACCGAGGTCTAATAATTCAACATCGAGGCGGGTGAGCATGCCGTAGAGCGTATAGCGGTTACTATCGTAGATTTGGCCTGCTGCTAATGGTTCGCCAATCGAACGCAGTTCATCGCCTGTGGAGAAGAAGGCGACTTTGAGCCGACGGGTAACGGTCACATCACCAATACCGAGCGAGGCGATTAAGCCTAAATCAGCGGGGATGAGTTTGCGGCCGGCTTTGAGCACGGTATCGCCAATAGCGAGGTCTTCGCCTGCTTGGCGGATATGTTGCTCTGCGCGTTGTTTGCCATGAATAGTGATAGTATCGCCATCGATTTCTACATGTTCTTGCATGATGATGGTGTCGCATTCATTGGGTACAACAGCGCCGGTCATAATGCGGATACATTGGCCTACTTGTACTGATCCTTGATACGGTTTGCCTGCAAAGGCGATGCCGGCTTGTTTTAGCGAAAAAGCATCGTTTTGTAAATCCGAACTGGCAATGGCATACCCATCCATTGCGGAGTTTCGATGGGCGGGGACATTATGTGGGGAGATAATATCTTGGTGTAAGACGCGGCCTAGCGCTGCTCGGATGGTGCAAGTTTCGGCGTCGGTGAGCGGCGTGACCAGTTGTTGGATATGATCCTGCGCCTCTTGCATAGGCATGAGCGCGGCTTCGAGTGGATCGGCGCAACTGGGTTGGGGGGTGAAATCAGCCATAATCAAAATATTCCTTGATAAAGTCGGCAATGGCCGCAGGATCATTTAAAGGCAGCTGCGGTAGATTGGGCGTGGGATTTAATTCAGCATCGCTGGCAATCGCAATAATATTCGGATCATTGGGATATAAGAAAGGATGATCCAAGCTAGGGCGATGCAGCTCTATTTTTGGGATTTCGGTGAGCTTAAACCCTTCTACTAATACAATATCAAGCTGGCTATGATCTAAGCGTTGCAATAGCGTTGAGAGCTCAGCTTCTTGTTCGGGATCGCTGGCAGTTTGCATCAGCGCGAGTTGGAAGCGAGAGGAAATCAGCATTTGTGTTGCCCCGGCTTGGCGAAGCCGATAGCTATCTTTTCCAGGTTGATCAATTTCAAAGCTATGGTGGGCATGTTTGATCATGCCAACACGTTTACCATTTTCAGAAAGGAGCGGAATAAGTTCAGTGAGTAGGGTAGTTTTACCTGTGCCGCTGAAGGCGGAAAATCCGATTACAGGCAAGGGGAAATGATAGGGAATCGCATGTTGCAAATCATCAGGCGTATTGATATTGGCGAAGCAATCGGTTTGATCTGAAAAATCGACTGCAACGAGATCATGCTGTTGCAACCAACGATCTATTTTCCGATCTCCGCCTGCTAGATACGCGGTTAAGCTGGCTTTAAGATGGCACGGGATGAGGCAAAAAACAGGTTGCATCCGCTCACCATCATGGGCGACGGCAATCTCAGCTTGATTAAGCAGTAATGCTTCCATTAGCCGCTGTCTGAGTTGTGAGGGCAGCTTGGGCGCATCACAGGGAACGGTTAAAATATAGTCCGTTGAGCAGTGTTGCAATGCGGAGAGCATGCCTGCGAGCGGGCCTTGGAAATCGCTTAATTCATCGCTAACAACAGGGTAACCATAGGCTTGGTAGATCTCAAGATTACGATTGGCATTAATGAGTAATTCATCAACTTGTGGGAATAATGCGGTGATGGCATGTTGGATCAGCGGTTGTTGCTGATAGGAGATAAGCCCTTTATCATCGCCCCCCATCCGCCGCGCTTTGCCGCCGGCAAGGATAACGCCTGTGATGGTGGGGGAGGGAAGCGTCATAGATGAAACCGCTAAAGGCTTAGAATAAACGGCGTTTATTTATCTTTGCCGCCTTCAATTAATGCATAGGCTGAATGATTATGAATCGATTCAAAGTTTTCTGATTCAACTGTGTATTTATTAATGCGTTTATCATCATTCAATCTTGCTGCAATATCACGCACAATATCTTCTACGAATTTTGGATTGTCATAAGCACGCTCAGTAACAAATTTTTCATCTGGGCGCTTAAGCAAACCGAATATTTCACAAGAGGCTTCTTCTTCAACTAAATCGATAATATCTTCGATCCAAATAAAGGTATCGGCGAGCACGGTGACGGTGACATGTGAACGCTGATTATGCGCGCCATAGTCTGAGATGTTTTTCGAACACGGGCATAGGCTGGTGACAGGCACCACGACTTTCACTGTTACATTTGTTTTATCGCCTGTAATTTCACCAATAAAGCTGACTTGGTAATCCATTAAGCTTTCAACACCGGTTACTGGCGCCGCTTTATTCACGAAATAAGGAAAATCCATTTCGATATAACCCGACTCTGCATCGAGGCGTTCGATCATTTCAGCCAACATATCGTGGAAATTTTTCACCGTAATTTCACGGCCTTGTTGATTTAAGATCTCAACAAAGCGCGACATATGCGTGCCTTTGAATTGATGCGGTAGGTTCACATACATATTGAAATTAGCAATGGTATGTTGCTCGCCGCTGGCGCGGTCGCTGACTTTAATTGGATGTTGGATATCTTTGATGCCGACTTTATCAATGGCGATATGACGTTTATCCGCGATGTTTTGCACATCTTCAATTTCATCACAGCAATCGGGTTTTTTATTATCAGCCATTTCTAGTCCTCACTATACCGTACACAGGCACGGTCGGTTTCCCACAAAGTCACACCGTCTACTTTTGCTGTATCGGTATTCAATGTGGTGCTTAATTGTTGGTAAAAATATTGGGCAATATTTTCTGCCGTCGGATTTTTGACATCAAACGGCGGAATGTCGTTCAGATAACGATGATCTAATGTTTTCGCTAGGGCGCGGGTCGCATTTTTAATGGTTTTAAAGTCCATACCCATCTCATGCTGATCCAGTGCCGTTGCGCGCACTTCGACTTCGACTTTCCAGTTATGGCCATGCATGCGGCTACAATCACCCGGGTAATCGCGTAAGGTATGGGCAGAGGCAAAATCAGCCAGAATTTTTAGATTATAAATAGTACTCATAAGCGGCCCATTATACGTGGTAATAGGCTATACGAGTAGAGGATTATGCTGAATATTGCCCATCTGCCACCCTTAGATGTGCTCAGGGCGAACGGATGTTATATTTTTGTGCGGATGCTTTGTTCAATACCTACTGCATCTAAGCCACATTCAGCTAACAGAGCGGCTTGTTCGCCATGATCGATGAATGTATCCGGTAAGCCAAGCATGTGCACCGGCGTATTATCACCAATAGATTGCAAATATTCGGCAACGGCACTACCCGCACCGCCCATGATGCTATTTTCTTCAACGGTGAAAACATGTTTATGCTTGGCGGCAATATGTTGAATGCAAGCCTCATCGAGCGGTTTGACGAAGCGCATATCGACAACGGTGGCATTAACGGCTTCCGCTGCGGTGAGTGCGGCAGGCAATAAGGTGCCGAATACGAGTAAAGCAATTTTTTTGCCTTCGCGCACGCGATTTGCTTTGCCGATTTCTAACGGCATTAATTCAGTCGTCATTTCAACACCGGATCCACTGCCTCGCGGATAACGCACTGCGGCAGGGCCATCATAATGAAAGCCGGTTGTGAGCATCTGGCGACATTCATTTTCATCACTGGGTGTCATCACCACGAGATTAGGAATACAACGTAAATAACTGATATCAAATGAGCCGGCATGGGTTGGGCCATCAGCGCCGACTAATCCTGCCCGATCTAAGGCGAATAAAACGGATAGGTTTTGCAAAGCCACATCATGGATCAGTTGATCATAAGCGCGCTGCAAAAAGGTGGAATAAATGGCGACCACGGGTTTTTTACCTTCGCAGGCCATCCCTGCGGCAAGCGTTACCGCATGTTGTTCGGCAATGCCCACATCAAAATAGCGTTCAGGATAATCTTCGGCAAAACGATTGAGACCAGAACCATCACACATTGCCGGCGTTATCCCAATGAGATCCGGATCAGCTGCGGCCATATCGCAGAGCCATTGGCCAAATATTTGGGTATAGCTAGGCGCGGTGCTCTTAACTTGGTTTTTAGGGCCAACACCATGGTATTTATTCGGGTTTTCTTCCGCTGGCGCGTAACCTTTACCTTTTTTGGTGAGGATATGCAGCAGTTGCGGGCCTTTGCGTTCGCGTAGATTACTTAAGGTAGCAATTAAGGTATCTAAATCATGACCATCAATTGGGCCAATATAATTTAGCCCCATTTCTTCAAATAAAGTGCCGGGGATCACCATGCCTTTAACGTGTTCTTCGGTACGCCTCGCTAATTCCCATGCGCTGGGGATTTTCTCTAATACACGCTTGCTGCCTTCACGCGCTGACGCATAGTGCTTGCCTGATAAGAGGCGGGCAAGATAATTCGACATGCCGCCAACATTACGCGAAATCGACATTTCATTATCATTAAGGATAACCAGTAGATTGGATTTTAGATCGCCCGCATGATTGAGCGCTTCATAGGCTTGGCCTGCAGTGAGCGCACCATCGCCAATAATGGCCACGGCGCGATTGCCAGATTCTTGTGAATCAGCGGCGATTTGCATACCGAGTGCGGCGCTAATTGAAGTGCTGGAATGGCCGACACCAAAAGCATCATGCGGACTTTCGCCACGCTTTGGAAAACCGGCTAGGCCACCTGCTTGGCGCATCGTATGCATTTGATCGCGGCGGCCTGTGATGATTTTGTGAGTATAACTTTGATGGCCCACATCCCAAATAAGCTTGTCATTAGGTGAATCATAAACATAATGCAGCGCAAGGCTAAGCTCGACTGTGCCGAGATTAGAGGAGATGTGTCCACCCGTTTCGGTGACGCTGCTCACGATCAGATCGCGGATTTCTTGTGCTAATTCGGGTAGTTGCTTTTTATCGAGCGCGCGTAAGTCTTCTGGGCTATTGATTTGAGGAAGTAAAGCCATGATTAATGCGCCCGTTGCACAACAAAATTCGCTAGGGCAGCGAGTTGTTGTGTGTCATAAGGAATGGCGTGAAGCGCATCATGCGCAGCTTCAATTAAATCGTTTGCTTTTTGCTGCGCAGCCTCTAGGCCGAGCAATGCAGGATAGGTCGGTTTATTAAGCGCGATATCAGCACCTTGGGTTTTGCCTAAGGTGGCGGTATCCGCAGTCACATCTAACACATCATCTTGCACTTGAAAAGCCAAACCAATATTGGCGGCATAATCTTGTAAATGTTGCTTATCCGACGATGCGATATTACGCGCCGCTAGGGCACCTAATTGCACGCTGGCATTGATTAAGGCCCCTGTTTTTAAGCGATGCATGGTTTCTAGTTCGTCGAGCGTTAAGGTGTTGCCGACGGCAGCCAGATCAACGGCTTGGCCAAGCGCCATCCCTGCGGCGCCAGAAGAGCATGCTAATTGTTTCACCATATCGCGAGATTGTTCAGCGGATAGCATAGGATCGCAGAGCGATTCAAATGCCAAGCTTTGCAAGGCATCGCCGACTAACAGCGCTGTCGCATCATCATAGGCTTTATGGCAGGTGGGTTGGCCGCGACGCAAGTCATCATCATCCATAATGGGCATATCATCATGTACTAAAGAATAGGCATGAATGAATTCGACGGCACAAGCGGGCGCATGTAATTTTTCAGCTTCTGTTCCTAATGCAGTGCCAGTTGCATAAACAAGCAGGGCGCGTAATCGTTTGCCGCCATTGAGGCTGGCATAGCGCATCGCTTCATGAAGCGGGCTGGCAGCGTGGTTGCCTATTGGCAGGCGCGTTGCTAATTGAGATTCTGTCTGCTGCCTCGTTTCGTTTAGCCAAACATTGAATGATGCACTATCGCTCACGAGTCAGCGCTGTCCGAATCAAAATCAACTAAGGTGGCTTTACCCGCTTTTTCCATTAACATCTGCACTTTTTGCTCGGCGGCTTGCAGCTCTGTTTGGCAATCGCGCGTGAGTAATACACCTTGCTCATAAAGCTTTAACGATTCTTCTAAGCTGATATCGCCTTGCTCTAAGCGATTAACCAGTGATTCTAAGTCACTGAGCGCTGTTTCGAAGTTGATTTTTTTTGCTTTTGCCACGGTTCACCGCCCTTTGATATTGTTGAATGCTATTATATGGCATTCGACACTCGCAATCACCTTCAAATAGGAAATCATGCAGCAAATTATCCGTGGCTTTCATAACTTGCCGACTCATCCCACAGGCTGCGTTGCCACGATTGGTAACTTTGACGGTGTGCATTTAGGTCATCAGGCGGTATTGCGTCAACTTGCAATGCAAGGCGATGCGATGGGGTTGCCTGCGGTGGTGATCACGTTTGAACCGCAGCCGAATGAATATTTTGCACCAGATAAAGCGCCTGCGCGGTTAACGCGGTTTCGTGAGAAAGTGCGAGAATTGCAATGCTATTCCATTCAACAGCTCTGTGTTTTAGCGTTTAATAAAAAGCTAGCGCAGATGTCGGCCACTGATTTTATTCAACAATTATTGGTGGATGGATTGAATGTGCGTTATCTCGTTGTAGGAGATGATTTCCGCTTTGGCCACCAACGCCAAGGTGACTTCGCTTTATTGCAGCAGGCGGGTGAGGAATATGGTTTTCAAGTCGTCAATATGCACACTTTCTCGATTGATGAACATCGGGTGAGTAGTACGCGTGTACGCACGGCGCTAGGGAAGGGTGACTTGGCGTGTGCCGAGAAACTATTAGGCCGACCTTATCGCATGAGTGGCTGCGTGGCACATGGTCAAAAACGCGGTCGTACCATTGGTTTCCCCACGGCGAATATTCATTTGCATCGTAATAAAGTGCCGATTAGTGGTGTCTATGTTGTGCAGCTTTATGGTATTGCGGGCGAACCTATTTCAGGGGTGGCGAATGTAGGTGTGCGGCCAACCGTAGGCGCGAAGAAAGCCTTGTTAGAAGTGCACCTGTTTGACTTTGATCGTGATATCTATGGAGAGCACGTGCAAATTCTATTTTTGCAGAAGCTGCGTGATGAACATAAATTTAATGATATCGAGGCGTTAAAAAATCAAATCGAATTAGATTGTATTGCCGCGAAAAAATTCTTCAATTAGTACATCGTGCTACAGTAGACCTCTTTAATAAAATGGAGGCAACCATGTTTATATCAAATCTTGAATTTATGACGGGCAAAACCGTTAAGGAACACCTTGGCCTAGTGCAGGGGAGCTCTGTGCGTGCTAAGCATGCTGGGCG
>VAPK010038249.1_pt1 | contig 13094 bp, 8 predicted proteins | sample 3395031 | NCBI WGS metagenome assembly VAPK01 (sample SAMN08290443, study PRJNA428436) | hydrothermal vent metagenome | isolation source: Deep-sea hydrothermal vent chimney 1 | place: Pacific Ocean: Juan De Fuca Ridge | reverse complement strand
TGTAAACTGTACCGCTTGTATAGATGTATGTGACGAAGTTATGGTAAAGATTGATAAACCAACAGGTCTCATACGTTTGGCTTCCTATACTAATATTATTGAAGGCACCAAGAAAATATTTACAACTCGGGTATTTGGATATACAATTGTTTTAGGAGTTTTAATCATTGCACTTTCAACGTTGCTCACCTATCGATCTAGCATTGAAGCAACAGCCTTAAGAGTTCCTGGTCAGTTGTATCAAAAAACAGAGACAGGCGACATTCAAAATTTAATCAATATTTTATTTATTAATAAAAGTTTTGAGCCGGTAGAATTAGAAGTTAAAATTCGTGATTTTTCAACAGCTACTATAAAACAAGTGGGCAGGAGTGAAATTAAACTTGGCTCAAATAGTACATTTGATGCAGTGTTTTTTGTTGTTATTCCAAGAAGTAACCTTCATAGTGCGAAAACACCTATTATTATAGATGTTTATAAGGGAGGTGAGTTGGTGCATACCACAGAAACTAATTTTTTAGGACCTTTTAATCTAAAATAAATGAATTGGGGAAAGAGTATAGCGTTATTTTATACACTATTTGTGATTGCAATTTTATCGGTAGTGGCTTTTGCTTTTACGCAAGATGTTAATATTATTTCTGAAGATTATTACCAACAGGAAATAGCCTATGAGGATCAAATCACAAGGATTAAGAACATAGAAAGGTTGGAGGCTAAACCATCTGTTGTATTAATGGGTAGTTATGTAGAAATTATTTTTCCAACAGAATTAAAGCCTAAAGGGAATATCTTATTTTTTAGACCCTCAGATGGAAGCAAGGATAGGTATCTTCCTATCTCGTTAGGCTCCAATGGCACCCAACAAATAGATTTTTCTACCCAGCAACAAGGCAAATGGATAGCCAAGTTACTTTGGAGTGAAGGCGACAAAGAGTATTATCAAGAATTTAATCTTTATAAAAATTAATTAAAATGTTGTGGAGTGCATTTTTAATGGGCTTTTTAGGAAGCTTTCATTGCATTGGCATGTGTGGCCCCATTGTATTGGCCTTGCCAGGTAAAGGGTTTCAATACAAGCTCTTATATAATATTGGAAGAACCATTACTTACATTCTGCTTGGGATTGCCGTTGGTTTAATTGGGCAAGGAGCTGCCTTTGCAGGTTTGCAACAATCACTTTCAGTAGCAGTAGGAGTGGTTATGCTTATAATTGTGCTTTTTACAAAGTATAAACATTTTGACTTACCCATCAACGGAGTTTTAAGTAAAATGTATGCAGGGGTAAAATCAAAACTTAGCCCATTGTTTAAAAACAAGTCCTTTTTTGCACCGTTATTTATCGGCACCCTTAATGGCATACTGCCTTGTGGGTTAGTTTATGCTGCTCTTTTTACAGCCCTATCGATGGGCTCGTTGGTAGGAGGAGCTAATTATATGCTCTTTTTTGGCTTAGGTACAATTCCAATGATGCTGGGGCTGGGAGTGTTTTCAGGTTTTATAACTCCGTCTCTTCGCACTAATCTAAACAAAATGGTTCCTTATTTTTTGGCATTGGTTGCCATCTTACTAATCTTACGAGGGCTCAACCTAGGCATACCTTACATCAGTCCTAAAATTGATGGTTCAGGAGAAATGCATATGCATCATACTATGTAAACGGTGAAAGCCATAAACCACCAAAGGCGAGGGTCGCTCGCCTTTGGGTTGGTGTGGTACCAATACTTGGTATCCAATTAACCACCATAGGGGGCTCAATTGTATTAATTGAACCGTACATTAAATATACTTAATTTAGATTTTATTTGCAAACCTGAACCTGATATAAATCATAGCCTCTTTCTTGTCTAGGACACCCAATATGTATTACTTTGTGAGTTGTCCTAAATTAAAAAATGAATATTTCTGCCCAAGACAAGTTTCAAATAATTTACTCAATTTTTAAACACGAGTATCTCGGGTTTCTGTTTGAATCTTTTGTGGTAAAAGTGGATAATAAGGATCAATTAACACTACAACACCAAAACATTTCCTCTTTAAATGCCAATGAATTTATTTCTGGCTTAGACGAAACAGATTTTGAGTTGATTAAATTGATGGATGGGATGCAACATGATGCCGTGTTAAAAAGGTATGCATCCGTTGGCATCAAACCAAAAGAGTTTTACCCAAAAGTATTTGATGAAGAAAAGGGGAACAAAGCGCTGCAAGAACAAATAGAGATTTATCTAAAAGGCATTAGAGCAAAAATTTTGCCTTTACTTATTGGCAAGTTTGTGTTCGAAATGGGCAATGATGGAGAACCTGCTTGGCGAAAACTAGAGGTGATGCCTGAAAAGGCTTCGGTACTTTTTCATTTTAGACGAAATGAAGATAATACTCATTATTTCCCAACGATTAAGTACAAAGATCAAAAAGTAGATTTTCAATATAAAGGAGGGTACCTCCTAAGTGATGAGCCTGCTTGGTTAGTGGTAGAAGGTCGTATCTATTCTTTTAAAAAAAATATAGACGGGGCAAAACTAAGGCCATTTTTAAACAAAAAATTTATTCTAATTCCTCAAAAAGTAGAGGACACCTATTATCGAAAATTCATTGCCCCGCTCGTAGCTCATTTCGATGTGTATGCAAAAGGATTTGACATAAATACCAAGCATATCACACCAAAGGCAGAGTTAACATTTGCCCCTTTAGCTCAATTGCAACATAGCTTGCCTTTTACAAGTGGAGACACAGAAACAGTTGTGGGTGTGGAAAAATTTGTGTTCAGTTTAATATTTAACTACAAAGGATTAAAAATCAGACCTTCAGAAAGCAATGAAGTGGTGGTGAATGTTGAGAAAACAGCCGACTCCTATGTATTTAATAGAATTGCAAGAAACTTAAAACTAGAAGCAAACTTGATTAAATTCTTGAAAGAATTAGATCTTGATCTATCGTCAGGCAAGGGTGTATTATATGCGGGCAAGGCTTTTGATTGGATTCAAATAAACAAACAAAAATTAGAGGAACAAGGTGTTGAATTAATTCAGAAACAAACGGGTGACCGAAAATACTTTATTGGTGATGCTAGTATAAAAATTGACATTAATGAAAATATTGATTGGTTTGATATTAAAGCAATTATTCTTTTTGGTGAGTTTGAAATTTCGTTTAAAGAATTAAGAACGCTTATTTTAAAGGGCAAGAACAAAATTAAATTGCCAAGTGGTGAAATAGCTGTGGTTCCTGATAGCTGGTTGAAAGATTATTCGGGGCTATTTTATTTTTCTGAGGATAGTGAAGGTGAAAAACCAATTCTTAAAAAACACCATTTGGCATTAGTTCAAGAACTTGAAAATGTAGCGCATTCTAAAGTGATTATGAACAAGAAACTTCATCAGTTAAGAAACTTTGATAAGATTGACGACCACCCAATGCCAGAAAAATTTAAGGGCACTTTACGCCCTTATCAAAAAGCAGGTTATGACTGGCTACAGTTTTTAAATCAATATAATTTAGGGGGTTGTTTGGCCGATGATATGGGCTTGGGTAAAACGGTGCAAACCTTGGCACTATTGCAATCTCAAAAAGAAGGAGGGGCAAAGACTGCTTCTTTATTGGTTATGCCTACTTCGTTGGTGTATAATTGGCAAAAAGAAGCCAAGAAATTTACCCCTAACTTGCATGTGTTTAATTACACGGGTGTAAATAGAACTAAAGACATTGGACAGTTTACTGGCTATGATTTAGTAATTACTTCTTATGGCATCATAAGGCGCGACCTAGATATGCTTACCCAATATAAGTTTCATTACATAATTTTAGATGAGTCTCAGGTCATAAAAAACCCAACTTCTAATATTTCGAAAGCGGTACGTGAGCTGCATTCGAAGTACAGACTTATTCTTACAGGTACGCCTATTGAAAATAGTACGATGGATCTCTGGTCGCAGATGAGCTTTATTAATCCTGGCTTATTGGGGCATCAAAGCTTTTTTAGAAAACAGTTTCAAATTCCGATTGAAAAGCAGAACAACGAAGATAAATCAACTAAGTTATACAGCTTAATTAAGCCTTTTATTATGAGAAGGCATAAATCGCAAGTGGCAAAAGATTTACCTAAAAAGGTAGAGAATATTCATTACTCTACAATGACTACTCTTCAGGCAGAGATGTATGAAGAGACCAAGAACATGTACCGTAATGAGATTCTTTCGCATATTGATAAGCATGGGGTGGGTAAATCGCAAATGATGTTATTGCAAGGGCTTACCAAACTAAGGCTTATTGCCAACCACCCTAAAATGGCTGATTCTGAGTACGTGGGGGACTCAGGTAAGTTGGATGATATGATGCATATGCTTACCAATACCCTTTCGGAAGGGCATAAAATTTTAATTTTTAGTCAGTTTGTAAAGCACCTTACCATTATAAAAGAGCTTATAGAAGCAAGAGGATTTGACTACTGCTATTTAGATGGTGCCACTAAAAACAGACAAGCTCAGGTAGAACGCTTTCAAGAAGATAAAGATGTAAAAATATTCTTAATATCGATGAAAGCAGGAGGCCTTGGACTAAACCTTACCGAAGCGGACTATGTATTTTTATTAGACCCATGGTGGAACCCAGCTGTTGAAGCACAAGCCATTGACCGAGCACATAGAATAGGCCAGAAAAAGAAAGTATTTACCTATAAGTTTATTACCAAAAATACGGTAGAAGAAAAAATACTAGAACTACAAAAACGTAAACTAAAATTGGCCAAAGACCTAATTGCCACCGACAATAGCTTTGTAAAAAGCCTGAGTAAAGAGGATATAGGAGATTTGTTGGGTTAATAATCTTCTTTTAAATGTGCCTGCTATTTCTTGTTCCAAACTCAGGTAAAGAGGGAGATTGATACAATAGTTTAACTCCCTATTAAAACAAATGGAGCCCAGTAATATGACTGTCCGTAAACTCCATCTTTAATCATTTTACGCTTCGCATTAGCTAATGCAGCAGAATAGTTTTGTCCAGCTATTACATTTCGGTAAAAATCGATCATTAACTGGCTTGTTGAATTATCCGATACACTCCAAAGCGACACCACCATATTATTGGCTCCTGAATAAATAATTGCACGTGTTAAACCAATAATGCCCTCTCCTTTAGAAAGTTTACCAAGGCCAGTTTCACAAGCAGAAAGCACCACTAAATCGGCTTCAAATTTAAGATTATAGATATCACCAGTAAACAAACTGCCTTCAGAGCCATCTTTGGTAGTAAGGCAAATTTGAGATCGCTCAGGGTGTACTTCATCTACAATGCCATGGGTTGCAAAATGAATGATATTACTTTGGGCTACCTGATCCGATGCAACTGCTAATTTGGAAGCATTGACCTCAACAAATAATTTGGTTTTTGTTTTATTATGTTCGAATAGCTCACTAATTTCTTCTACTTCTTGCTTGGTGCCTGGCAAGTAGCTCATGCCTAAACCACTAAAATCTACAGGGGCAAAAAGAGAAACGGTTCCATTGTTTTTTGCTTCCGTTTGGTTATGTATTAAGCTTGCCGCATACAAATACGAAACATCATATTGCTGAATTAAGTACGAGTTAGGGTCATCCTCTTCGGTAATTAAAGCTTCTAGTGGAATGGTTGAGATTCGGCCTGCCGGAATAATAATTAACTTATTGGTGCCATTAGGCGTCTTGTTCAAAGCAAGTTGATTATATATTTTGAACCCGACTTCTTTGGCCGTTTTTTCAACTTTATAATACATGGCATTTCGATAGCCTATTATGTTTTTATCAAAGTCTTCTTCGAGTGCTATATCTTGTATTTTAAGACCTGTATTGGTAATGAAAAATACGTATAGTCTGCTATTTTTATAACCAACAAAATAGCTTATTAAGGTGGTTCCATTTTTTAAGGTTGCTTGCAGCTCTAGAAGCGTTGGTGTTTTAATGTTATACTTTAGTGCAAAATAATCAGGGTAATCTGTTTCTAATTTTTGCTTGAAAGCATCATAGGTTTGATTCCATTTTAAAAGCTCTTCGGTTAACGGTTTTCTATCATTTATGCCTGTCGTTTTCGCTAATTTTTGTTCGAGATAGGCTATTTCACCCTTAATCTCTTTTTCTTTAGCCAATAATTCATTTGGTATGCCTGCAAAGCTTTGTGCGTTTGCATCGGCAATGGCTTCAAGCAGTACGGCAGATTTACTCTTATCAGCAAAATAAAATGCTTTTTCATTGTAGGGCTTTTGTTTCCACTTAACCCCTGCCATTTGCAAACTAACTCGAATTGCAGCTTCATATACTTCAGAAGCAATGTTGCCCAAGGCTATTTTATCAGCTTCATTGGTTCTAAACTGCCTGATTTTGTCAATTATATTGTCAGCTAAAATTAGTAGTTTATAGGCTTGCTCTAAATCAATAATTTTAAGAGAAAATTGCGAATGGTATGCTTCGTAGGCTAATGCTTTTTGCAATATTGATACTAAATAAATATCTGCATTCAAATAACCTTCAGCAGGTGGTATTTTGTACAGAATTAATGGGCTAATATTAGTTAAATTAGCCAATATAGCCTTTTGGTAGCTGTCAATAGCCAGTTCAAACTTATCCTTACCTCCTAATTGTTTAGCCTCTTCAAAGTAGGCACTGCCTAGCAAATTATACGTAGTGGCTATCTCAGGGTGTTTTTGTCCGTAATTACTTTTGTATATGGCTAGTGCTTTATTCGCATAATCAATACAAAATCGAAAATCTTTGGTGCTAAAAAAAACAGATGCTAAACTCGAATACACAAAAGCTACGGGCGTTGAGTTTTTACCATTAAGCTTAATTCTAATATCCAGTGCTTTGTTTAAATTGGTGAGGGCTTCGTTATAATTTTCTTTAAATTTATAAGCCAAACCAATATTAACATAAGACGTTGCTATTTTATCTTGAAGTTTGGCCTCCTCATATATTTTCTTTGCTTTTTCATAATATTCAATGGCTAAATTGGGTTGAGAAGATGTATAAACCAAACCAATATTATTGAGGGAAGCAGCAACCCCAAGTGGCTCATTTAGCTTTTCTCTATTTTGAAGAGCTACCTGATGGTACTGTAAGGCTTGGGAACTTTTGCCCATCGACCATAGAGCAACTGCGATATTATTATAGGTATCACCTAATAAACGAGCATCGGTAATGCTCGCAGACTCAATGATGTTCTTCGCTTTTTTAAAATTGTTAAGTGCCTTTTCCCCATTCCCTTTTTTAAGCCATATTTGTCCCAAAAGATTGAAATAATTAGCATTACCGGTCTCTTCATTTTGTTCTAATAAGGATAGTGCCTTGTTTTCATCACCTCCATCAAGGGCAGTTTGTGCTTGATTCAATTTAGATTGAGCCAGCAACGTAGATGTAAACCCAATGGTTAGTAGTGCGATTATAATAGATTTCATTTTGTACATATTTCTAAAATCTAAATAAATAAGCTACTATTAATACATTGTCTCTAGTTAATCCATCAGGGTTAACATCTCTTACAGTTATTTTTTGTCCGTAAGTAAACTTAACGGTATTATTAATATTAAAATTATATGCAGCCCCTCCTAATGCAGTTAGTGCCATTCCTGTAGAGCCCTCTAGTTTCCTATATTCTCCTGTATTTCTGTCAATAGTTTGATCTTTCGTTATTCTAAAAATAGGCAGTAGCCCTAAGTTAAAGCTGTATTTTGCAAACCTAAAATTGCGTTCAACACGTAACATAATATCGGCACCTCTTTTCAATTTGTTAGCATCATCATATTCCCTTACATATTCCTCACTTGGGTAAATGCCAACCCATTCGTCTGCAAACCATGTATTATTATTAGCGGTAAGTGCCATTTGAACACCTGTGGCAATTAGCCATTTTGAAGAAATAAGAGAAGCTCCTGCCACAAAATCAACACTGCCCAAACTGGTTTGGTAGTACATAGGTAAAACCAAGCCTTCCGTTCCCGGAACCCTCTTTCCACTAGACCTAATCTCAGAACTATTGGTTGGTATTTTAGTGCCAATAGTGGCACTAAAATCAAACATTTCTGTATCTATCAGTCGTTGAGTTAAGCTTAACGAAATATCTCCTAGCCCAGAGGTATTATCAAAATTTCCTTTTACTGAATAATAAGGCAACTTAACTTGCCCAGACAAATTTTTAGTGATGCTAAAGCCTGCGTCTAAATTAATAACGGTAACAACAGGAGTCAACGTTGTTTGGCCTTGGTAGTAGCTTAGTTCAAGAGAGCGTAATTTGAGTTCTACCCTTTTATTAAAGGCTTGATCGGGTTTCATGGCACCCATAGTGCAAAAGCCTGCATCGCTGCAACCTTGCCCCTTTATTGTGTTACATACGGCTCCTTGTATCAGTAGCAATATCAGTAGCCTAATCCATTTCATTTTTTAGCGGTTATAATGAAAAGCCAACAATAGGCAAAGGTAGAACTTTTGCGGGTTTTATAATATTATTAGAAAAAGGCAGAACCAAACAGCACGATGCCAACTCCAATTATTAAATATAGAGCTAACATTATTATTGTCATTATGCTCATAAATTTATAATGCGACTTTAAGTTTTTAAATGCCTCATTCACACTAATGTCATCCTCTTCTAACACCGCTTGCTTCATTTTTGTTGAAAACTTATACAGGTAATAGATGGGGAAGAAGTAAATAGCTCCAATAAAAAGATATAAAACACCTATTGCTAAACCAGAAAAAGGGGCATCTTCTCCTGTTATTTGATTCATAATAGTTCCAATCGAAAAGGCTCCAATCATCATCAAGCCTAGCATTACAAAACCCAGTATAGAAAGAAATAATGTCCATTTCCGAGTTTCATTCAAGTAAAATTTTGCTTCATTAGAGAGATTCATACAAGGTAAATTATTTTGATAAAGTATATTAATCAATAAATATATGACATTTAATAGATTAATCTGATAAAAAAGAGGTTTCCCAAGAACATGAAAAAATCAGATAAGGAGTTCCAACTCATAATGCCCACAAACAACAATATTATATCAAGTTACCCAATAATACTTTCAAGTTAGGGTTTGAGGGCCTAATGGTATTAGCATCTACAATATTTCCTTCTTTATCAATAATAATAAACCGAGGAATTCCTTGTAATACATAACTTTGAAAGAAAGAGTCTTTATTGCTTGGGGCAAAAAGTTGAATACCTGCTAACTCTTTTTCTTTTACCATTTTCTCCCATCGTTCTTTGGTATCGCTGGTGCAAATACTAACAAACTTTACATTCTGTTTTGAAAACTGCTCTGAGATTGCCTTTAAGTATGGAATTTCGTCAATGCAAGGGCCACACCAAGTTGCCCAAATATCAATATAAACTACGCTACCTTTTAGGCTAGCCAATGAAACCATTTCCCCATCAATATTTTCAAAGTTAAAAGGTGGAGAGGGTTGACCCTTGGCTGTTTTCTTTAATGTTATATACATCTCTGAAATTTCTTCTAGGTAGGCCTTATTTTCTACAATAGATTTTATTTTAGTATATGCCTTTTCTAAATCTTTTGTATCACCTAAAGCCCAAACACTGGTATTATATACAAGTTTCTCTTTTAGCTTTTGGTTTGAGATATGTTCTTCTATTATCTCTATTGAGGTAAGCATAAAATCCAGTGTGTCGTTCTCCTCATATTTTTTAGTCATATACTTTCCCAAATAACTATCAATGTAAAAAATATAAAAAGGAACCGATAGCAAACTATCGTTATCTAAAACAATATTTTCAAAAGCATTTGGGAAATTTGCAGACACCTTAAAATCTGTATTATTGGTAGCGTACCTATGGCTACTCTCATAATTTGCTAAAAAGTACAGTTTCTCATAGTGTAATGTATTGCTTTCAAAAAACACAAAGTCCTTATCAAAGTCGGCATGCTTGGTAAAGTTAGCAGCTTTAATTAAAGTTAATGAATCCGTAATTTTTAAAAACCGGTCTTCAGAGAGAGCGGCAGAGGTGTAAGGCAGGTCTCCAAACCCTTCTGTTAAAAGGAATTTTTCTGCTAAGTAATTATTTTCTTTTGCTCCTACCCCAGTATATTTTATCGATTCATCAAACGCCTTAGCATTTAATGAAATTGATAAATCATATCCCAGTTTTAAAAACATTTCTTTAACTTCTTTACCATCATAAAACATATACAAACCAGAAGAAATTTGTAAAGTGTCCTTAAATTCATTTTGCTCATCTAATGCAATAGAATACAAATCTTTACCCAAGCCATCTTGAATTGTAATTGTGCTAGAGTTTGGATTTTCAATTTTTCCAGTCAAAATCACGTAGTCTGGAGGGATTTCTGTTTTGCAAGAGAAAAGAAGGACAAGTATTAATAATGATAAGGAAGCCGATTTTTTCATATATGTTAATTTAATAATACAACTATAGCAAACTAAATCATTAGTTGCAAACGTGTTAGGATATAATTTTAAATAAAGAAGTTGCCTATTCTTTCTTAAACCATTTGCCAATTTTCTTTAACACTCCCTCTTTATTTTCCTTACTCTTTTCTTCTTTGGAGTCCTTTTTATCCTTGTTTTTACGATTTGGGAAAAGCCATTTTCGCAAGTTAAACTCCTCTTTAAAAGGATCACAATCTAGCTCATCGCCCCAACTTTGAGGCATTGATGTAAAGCTTGATTTCGTGTAATAATCAAAGGCCTTGTCTGCATTCATTTGTTGGTAAAACTTAGCCCATATAGGTAACGCCATAGTAGCTCCTTGACCAAGGCTTGTATCTCTAAACCGAATGGCTGGGTAAATACCTCCCACCCAAGTACCTGACACTAATTTAGGAGTAATAGCCATAAACCAGCCATCGGCATTACCCTGCGTAGTACCCGTCTTGCCTCCCATAGGGTTGGTTAATTTATACCTTGTTCTAATTGATTTGCCTGTGCCATCATCTACCACGCCTTCTAATAATTTAGTCATTTGAGCAGCCGTTTTGGCACTTAATGCTCTTGCCTGTGTCGTTTCTTTGTATTCGTATAAAATATTCCCGTCCTTATCTTCAATTCGTAAAATAGCATGTGGCCGAACTTGATAACCTCCATTAACAAACGTGCAATAAGCGGCAACCATTTCCTGGATAGAAATACTAGCTACACCCAAGGCCAACGAGGGCACTTCGGGCATTGCAGAGCGAATGCCCATCTTTCGAGCTTGATCGATAGTAGTAGAAATGCCCACTTTATTCAATAAGTTAACAGCTACCGTATTTACAGATTCCTCCAGAGCACCTTCCATCGAGTATTTGCCTTCGTAATTACCATGGTCATTGGCGGTTTTCCATTCGCCTTCTTTTACTTCAAATGCTTGTTGTTCTGCTTTAAAATAGGTACAAGGCGACACCTTATTTTCTAAGGCCGTGGCATATACCAATGGCTTAAAAGTAGAACCCACCTGGCGCTTAGCCGACTCAGCCACATGATCGTAAGGGTAATAGGAATAATCAATGCCACCTACCCATGCTTTAATAGCTCCATTACTAGGTTGTATTGCTAAAAACCCGGCTTGCAATTGGGCTAGATGATGTTTTAATGAATCTATTGGGCTTATAACTACACTTTTATCGGTTGGCCAATCGAATACAACCTTATTGGCTGCCATATTTAATTCTTCCTTAGATCTACCATTGGCAATTTTATTAATCTCCTTTTTAAGAAGATTTTGGTTAGATGCCCACAAAGTTCCATTCCAGTGTTTGTCAAAAAGGGCTTGTAGTTTTTCCATATGTGTACGCATTGCTTGCTCTGCATAGTTTTGCATATTGGCATCGAGCGTGGTGTAAATTTTTATGCCGCTTTTTCGCAGCAATAAATCAGTGTCATGTTCAGAATTATACTCCTCTAAAAAAGCTTTAGCCTTTTTACGAATAGTGGCTAAAAAATAAGGAGCTAGCTTACCTCTTGGTTTTTGGTAATCCGTTTCTAAAGGTAGCTCTTGCAGAGAATCATATGCCGTTTGTGTTAGCATTTCCTGTTTCACCATTTGAGAAAGTACAAGATTTCTACGTTTAAGAGAAGCTTCAGGATGCCTAACGGGGTTGTAAGAGGTAGTGGCTTTTAGCATGCCCACCAAAATAGCTGCTTGTTGCTGGTTTAGGTCTTTAGCCGAAACGTTAAAATACCTCTTAGAAGCCGACTCAACCCCATACACATCTTCGCCAAATGAAACCGTGTTTAGATAGAGCTCCAAGAGCTCTTCTTTGGAGTAAATCTGCTCTAGGTTATAAGCAGTTATAAGCTCTCGCATTTTATTAATGGGGTAATAAAATGCTTTGTAATTTTTACGAGGAAACAAGTTTTTAACCAGTTGTTGGGTAAGAGTACTCCCTCCACCAGAAGAACCTTTCTGTAGCAAAATAGATTTTACAACTACTCGACCAAGGCTCCTTAAATCAATGCCCTGATGCTCAAAAAATCGTTGATCTTCGGTAGCAATTAAGCCATTGATAAGCTTGGAGCTAATATTGGCATACTCAACTGCTGACCGATCTTGCACATAAAATTTGCCTAGTTGCTTTCCGTTGACATCGAATACAACACTGGCCTCTAATTGTTGAATATTTTGAAGCTCATCTTCAGTTGGGAGCGGCCCAAAAAACCCTTTTAACACCATAAAAAAGAACACAATGGAGCCAATTACAATAGCTAAAACAAGAAAACTAATAATTTTAAAAAGGAGTTTTTTCATTGGAGATTGATAAACTAAGAGAATAAATTTTTTATAACTGAGTTCCTAAGGAACTCAGTCAATCAATGGGACAAGCCCATATTATCTATTTGAATAACAGCAAATCACATTTTAGTTATATGATAGATTTATAGGTAATTGGTTTTAATCCAAAGTTCAAATACAGGGTCTAAAAACTCAACTTTTGATGTTAGTGTATCTATAATTTATTTTTTGCATAAAATTAATAATATATGCTTGTAGTTTGTTCTAAACCCTACACCTGATTAATTCATGAATATTTGTTATGAGGATTTTAAGTGTCTGCCAGTCAAGTACTCGCACATGGTTGGCAATTGGAATGCGTAATAGATTATTCATGAATTATT
>VAPK010757186.1_pt1 | contig 13106 bp, 8 predicted proteins | sample 3395031 | NCBI WGS metagenome assembly VAPK01 (sample SAMN08290443, study PRJNA428436) | hydrothermal vent metagenome | isolation source: Deep-sea hydrothermal vent chimney 1 | place: Pacific Ocean: Juan De Fuca Ridge | reverse complement strand
TCCCATTCGGCTTCGGTAGGGAGCCGGTAATGGGGAAGCAAAATGCCATCGCCATAACGGACTTTTCTGACTCCGGTGCTGTTGGGATTCAGGTCTTTTTTTCCTTCTTTTACCAAGCCCTGATACTGACCGGACAGATAAGCTTCCGTGCTGAACGAGTTATCGTCTTTTTGGTCAGGGTCGTAATCAAGATATCCGGCATTGATGAGAAGCTGCTCGTTGACGCGGTCTGTACGCCATGAAGCATAAGCATTGGCCTGCAGCCAGCTGACACCGACAACAGGATAATTATGGTAAGCAGGATGCCTGAAATAGTTCTCTACCAATGGCTCGTTGTATGTCATCTTTTTAAGCCAAACAGTAGTGTCGGGAAGTGCTTTCTGTACTACTGTCGGGTAATCTGCACCGTAAACTCTTTGCAGCCAAAAGATATATTCCAGATAAGCAATGTTGCTGACCTCTGTTTCATCCATATAAAAACTATTCACCGTTACATTGTGCGGACGGTTATCCCATTCATAAAACGGTGTTTCTTCCGTAGCACCCATAGTAAAGGTACCGCCTTCAATAAACACCAGTCCGGGTCCTGTCTTTTGCTCTTTCGAAGGGCTTACTTCAAAACCGCCATTTTTGGGATTGTTGTAGGCCCAGCCTGTGGTACGTGAAATATTTTTTCCTCCCTTGCTGCACGATGTTATAAACATAAGCATCGCGCCAAGTGAGAGAATAACCAAATAAAGTTTATTGAATTTCAGCATTTTTATTGCCATTAATTTTTCCTTGATGTATAACTATCTCTAACGGTTTTTATTGTCTCCGGACGTTAATTTCTTTAATGTGAAAGATGCAAATGTAAAAAATTAAGTCTGAATATTTAAGTTTATGAGAAAAATCTTGATGAAATGTTCTTAAATCAGCACTATTCTTCGTCCCCCGCCTCAAGCCTCTTCGCCTGAAGAATCTTAGCTTCAACTGTTTTCATCTGAGAGCCTCTGATAAGTCTGCCTCCGTTTGAAGCATACCCTCTAAATTTTTCCCGTTATGTCCATTCCGGTATAAAATAAAAACCTTTTTTGTCCGTTTTTTACGAAGCATTTATACCTAATTCAATATATTTGCCATCGAAAGAATTTCTATGCAAATAAAAAGACTCACATTTTTCCTCCTGCTTGTAGTCTTTCCGCTTTTGAGTTATGCCATTGACTACTCTTTTGGCGATACGATTCAATGGCAGGGATTGCAGCATTTGAAAACCGAAAATGGGACTGTATTTCAGCGCCTTTCTTTCCGTGGCGCTACTTTCTCTGTTCCTGATGCTCTGCCCGTTTTCAACAAAGTTGTGCCCATTCATTCGGCACAGGTGCAACTCCAGGCAAGGCTTTCCGACGAAAATATACAGCCTGTGGATGCAGTGGTAGCCCAATGGCTTTCAGAAAAAGGTTTCACAGATACTACTTTCCGACTTCGTGCCGGTCTTTCTATTGCCCGCAAACAGCCCTATGCTGTGGTACATTTGGTGCCGGTTCGATGGAACCCGAAAAAGAAACTGTTTGAGAAGCTCCTTTCGTTTAAGGTGAATATTGATGTGAAAGATCTGCCGGCTGCATCAGCTATAAAAAAACAGCAGTTGTTGTCCAATTCGGTACTGGCTGCCGGGAAGTGGTTTAAGATACGCATTAACAAAAGTGGTATTTACAAACTGACCTACGACGATTTGAAAAGTATGGGGTTCCCTGTTGATGGTCATCCGGCTGACATCGCCCTTTATGGAAACGGGGGAGGAGTTTTGCCTGAAAGAAATAACGCACCCCGGCCTGCAGACCTGACGGAGAATCCCATTGAAGTGGTGGGTGGCGGCGATGGAAGTTTCGACCCGGGTGACTATATTTTATTTTATGGCGTTGGACCTGTGGTATGGAAATACAACGCCTCAACGGGATATTTTAATCACCAGAATAATTATTACGACAATTATGCCTATTACTTCCTGACATTGGGTACACAACCTGGACTACGCATCCGGCAGGAATCCGTTTCGGGGACACCCGATATCGAAGTGAACAGTTTTACCGATTATGCTTACCATGAGCTGGACGAGCGAAACCTTGGCGGAACGGGGAGAACCTGGTACGGTGAAGTGTATGACTTCACCACCAGCTACACGTTTGATTTTGACTTTCCTCATATTATTAAAACAAAAAAAGCTTATTTGAAGGTGGTGTTTGCATCGAAAGCTTTTTCCTCCAACCGGTTTTTGATCTATACCAACGGTCAATTACAAAAAACGCTGAACATGCCCATAACCGGCAACAGCGGCTATGATGTGGGGAAAGGCGGCGGTACTCAGTTTGAATTTGACCCCGCTGCAGATAAAGTTTCTGTAAAAACGGTTTTTCAGCGTAGTTCCTCATCTTCGGTGGGCTATCTTGATTACATTGATGTAAACGTGCAGCGGCAACTGATCTTTGATGGCGGGCAGATGGAATTGCGAAATCTTTTTTCCTCCGGAAACATTGCGCGCTATCATCTACAGGCTTCTGATAAGGTGGTGGTGTGGGATGTTTCGCAACCGCTGGATCCAAAAGAGGTAAACACGCAACCTGTTTCCGGCGGAGTGACTTTTAATACGGACATTGCACCGCTCAAGGCTTTTGTTGCCTTTAATGGTAGTGATGACTATTCGCCTGAGTTTGTGGGGGAAGTGGAAAATCAGAATCTGCATGCCATTAAGAATATTGATTTCCTGATTGTTGCTTATCCCGATTTTTTGAGCGAAGCCCGGCGGCTGGCCGACTTTCACCGGCAGAAAGACGGCATGAAAGTTTATGTTACCACTCCGCAAAAGATTTACAATGAATTTTCCTCCGGAGCACAGGATGTCTCTGCTATCCGCGATTTTGTCAAACATATTTATGACCAGAGCGATGCCGGAAAAGCGTTGAAATATCTCCTGCTTTTCGGTGATGCTTCCTACGACTACAAAAACCGTTTGCCCGACAATACTGACTTTGTTCCCTGCTGGGAGTCTGTCTATTCGCTCAACACCATTAGCTCCATTGCCTCTGACGACTATTTCGGCTATCTGGATGACGGCGAAGGTGCGAGCAGCAGCGACCGCGTGGATATTGGTATAGGCCGTTTCCCCGTGGATACACCGGAAGAGGCAAAAATTGCCGTGGACAAATGTATTAATTATGATTCAAATACGCCTCAAACGATGGGCCCCTGGCGTAACCGGTTGACTTTTGTAGCTGACGACGGCGATTATAACCGCCATTTGAAAGATGCGGAAACACTCACCAAGTTTCTCAATAGCTACTATCCTGTTTACGGACTGAATAAATTGTATCTCGATGCATTTCCTCAGATTTCTACTCCCAGCGGTCAGCGTGCACCGGAACTGAATGAAGCCATTAACTCTTCTATCGATGGAGGAACTTTAATCTTTAATTATTCGGGACATGGCGGAGAGGTTGGCCTGGGACACGAGCGATTTCTGACTATTGCTGATATAAATTCCTGGACAAACAAAGATAAACTCACCGTTTTTATTACGGCTACCTGTGAATTTACCCGCTATGACAATCCGGGACTGGTATCGGCCGGAGAGCTTGTTTTTCTGAACCCAAACGGCGGCGCAGTTTCTCTGTTTACCACGACGCGAGCCACCTATGCCAGCGCTAATCTGGCACTGAACATGGCTATCTTCAAAAATAATATGTTTGAAAAAGTTAATGGCGCTTACCCCCGTTTCGGCGATATAATCATGCATGCGAAAGTGTTGGGAGGCGACAACGACAAAAAGTTTGTTTTGATTGGTGACCCTGCCCTGAAAATGGATTACCCGCAGGACATGGCGAAAACAACTTTCATCGATGCCAAAGCTGTGGTAGAAGGTGAACCTGACACTTTGAAAGCTTTGTCGAAAGTTCAGATTCGCGGCATTGTCACCGATGACAACGGCCAAAAAATAAACGACTACAACGGAACCATATTTTCCACGGTATTTGATAAGAAATCGGCCATTTCAACACTCGGTACCGACCCGGGTAGCCGCGTAACAACTTTTTACATGTGGAACAGTATCCTGTTTAAAGGGAAAGCTGCTATTAACAACGGAACTTTCGACTTCTCTTTTGTTGTCCCTAAAGACATTGCTTATAATTTTGGGAAGGGACGTATCAGCTATTATTTCGACAATGGACAAAGTGATGGCCATGGCTACAACGAGAATATTATTGTGGGCGGATTTGACGACCAGGCTGTGCCTGATTCCGTTGGCCCTGATATTCGTCTTTACATGAACGATTCCACATTTTCTCCGGGTGATATCACCCATACCGATCCTGTACTTTATGCTCGCCTGAGCGATCAAAGCGGTATCAATACTACCGGCAATGGTATCGGACATGACATTGTGGCTACACTGGACGGCCACTTGTCCCAAAGTTACAACCTGAATGCTTACTATGTGGCTGATGAAGGCGATTTCACTAAAGGCACAATCAGCTTTCAACTTACCGGATTGTCTAATGGAGAACATGTTATTAGCTTGAAAGCGTGGGATTTATATAATAATTCATCTACGGCTAAACTGTCGTTTGTGGTGGAACCTTCTTCAAAGCTGGTGATAGAACATTTGGTTAATATGCCTAACCCGGTGACCGATGCAACGGATTTTGTCTTTGACCACAACCAGGCGGGAAAGGTGCTAAAAGTAAGGATTGATATCTATCAGATGGATGGTCGTCGGGTGAAGAGTTTGCAACGGGAGCTGACACCGGGTGGTTTCACTTCCGGAAGAATACACTGGAACTGTACTACAGACACCGGAGAGAAAATCAGCCGCGGGATCTATATCTATCAATTACAGGTAACTGCCCCGGATGGGCAGACAAAATACCTGCGTAATAAGTTGGTTTTTATTCGCTAAATAAATTTTTGCCGGCTATTTGTAAAAAAACAACTGAAAATGAATCAGATGAAATAATAAAACAATTTTTAATTCGTTAGATTTGCACACCATTTTAATAATAAGGTTTTTATGAAAGCAAGATTTCTTTTACTCTCCGCATTGGTTTTGTTCTTTTTCAGTAGCCATGCTCAGAACTATGGTAATTTAGGTGGCCAGGCCAGTGGCGACAGGGTAATTTCCACAGCCGTTCCTTTTCTGATGATTGGTCCTGACGGTCGCGCCGGTGGACTGGGCGATGGCGGCGTTGCTACTTCTCCCGATATCAACTCTATGTATTGGAACTCTGCAAAGTATGCCTTTATTGATAACCCTTCCGGATTTTCGATCTCTTATACTCCCTGGCTCAGGAATCTTGTAAACGATATTAATCTGGCTTATGTTTCTTTCTATCACCGTCTGGACGACCGACAAACAATTGCGGCCACACTCCGCTATTTTTCTCTCGGCGAAATTCAGTTTACCGATGAAGTTGGAAATTCTTTGGGTACCTACAAACCTAATGAGTTTGCTGTGGATATGGCTTATGCAAGGAAATTGTCCGATTATCTCGCCCTCTCCGTTGATGGACGTTTTATCTATTCCAACCTGACCGCGGGCTTCTCTTCGCAGGGTACGGAAAGCTCGGCAGGAACTTCTGTAGCTGTGGATATTGGTCTCTACTGGCAAAAAGATGTAAACTGGTTTCGCAACAATGATGCACAATTTGCGTGGGGCGTATTTATCTCCAATATCGGAAGTAAAATTTCCTACAGCAAAACGAACATTAAAAAAGATTTTATACCGACCAACCTGCGTTTCGGATCAAGGTTAACCCTCGATTTGGATCGTTATAATAAGATTTCATTTAACATTGATGTTAACAAATTGTTAGTGCCGACACCGCCAATCTATGCTACTGACACACTGGGAAATCCCATTATAAATCCTGATGGCTCCTATGTCATTGCCAAAGGAAGAGACCCCAATGTTGGCGTTGTGAAAGGGATGGTGCAGTCGTGGTATGATGCTCCGGGCGGATTTCGTGAAGAGATGCAGGAGTTCAGCTTTGCTATTGGCACCGAGTACTGGTACAATAATCTGTTTGCTGTCCGGGCCGGGTATTTTTACGAAAATCGACACAAAGGTGATCGACAGTATGTGACCCTTGGTGTGGGATTGCGTTACAACGTCTTTGGTCTGGACTTCTCCTACCTGATTCCGACGGTTTCTCAACAAAACCCGCTGGAGAAAACACTCCGCTTCTCGTTGCTGTTTAACTTTGGAAATAATAACCAAAGCAAACAATAACTCCCTGAGATATGCCTTTTCGTATTGGAATTGGAACGGATGTTCATGCGCTGATAGAAAACAGAAGGTTGATGTTGGGTGGTGTTCATGTCCCTTTTCCAAAAGGACTATCCGGCCACTCCGATGCTGATGTCCTTGTACACGCGTTGTGCGATGCGCTTCTTGGTGCCGCCGCACTCGGCGATTTGGGTAGCCATTTTCCCGATACGAATAAAAAATTTAAAGATGCCGATAGTTTACTTTTACTGAAAGAGGTGGACAAAATGATACGTAATTCCGGTTACCAAATTGGAAATATAGATGCAGTTATCGTTGCCCAAAAGCCTAAAATAGCACCTTTTATTCCCGAAATGCAGAAAACTTTATCCGGTGTACTAAATATTTCCATTCATCAGGTTTCAATAAAAGCTACCACCACCGATGACCTGGGGTTTGTCGGCAGGGAAGAAGGGATTGCCGCACAGGTGGTAGTGCTTTTGGAAACAATCGGAACAAAATAAATTCTGCTTTTAAAGCACCATTTTTCTCATTAGCTTTGCGCTTTGTTTCCGGTATGGGTTAAACGATAAGGTGAGCCTTGAAACAAAAATATGATTAAGAATAATTTTGTAAAAAAGTATTTGGATGAAAGCATTTAAAGCCTACGATATAAGAGGCGAATACGGAAAAGATTTGAATAAGGAGATGGTTTATCGTATTGGTTACTTTTTGCCACAAGTCCTTCCCATGAAGGAAATTTTCGTGGGTCGCGATATCCGTTTGTCGTCTGACGAAATGTTTGACTCACTTGCCGAGGGCCTTACCGATGCCGGCGTGAATGTCACTGATGCGGGGCTGGCGACAACGCCTATGGTTTACTGGGGAACAGGCAAATATGGTTTTGATGCCTCGGTGATGATTACCGCTTCGCACAACCCGAAAAATCATAACGGACTTAAAATTTCGGCCAGGAATGTGTTGCCGGTGGGCTACGATAACGGGCTGAGAGAACTGGAGGCGTTGGTAGATTCAGGTATAAAAATAGAGAAAAAGACAAAAGGAACCGTTCGTAAGTTAGATATGAAACCCGATTATCTCACTTTCCTGAACCAGTACAAAAAAGATTATTCCGGCCTGAACATCGTTATTGACTATTCCAACGGGATGGCTTCGCTTTTTGCAAAGGATCTGTATGGTAATAAATATTTTCCGCTAAACGAGAAAGCAGACGGAACTTTTCCCGGTCATGAACCCAATCCTTTAGATCCTGAAAATCAGGAACAAATCAAAAAAGCGGTCAGGAGCCATCAGGCTGATTTGGGTATTATTTTTGATGGTGATGCCGACCGCGTGATGTTTATCGATGAAAAAGGAGCATTTATCTCTCCCGATTTGATTATTGCTCTTTTTGCCCATTTCTTTTTGAAAGACACCAGCAAAAAAGAGCATGTAGTACATGATATCCGGACATCGAAAGCAGTAGGAGAGTACCTTGCAAAATTTAATACCGACGTTACTATCTGGCGTGTGGGGCGGGCTTATGGTGCTACCAAATTGCGCGAAGTGAATGGCGTTTATGGTGGTGAGCTGGCCGGACATTACTATTTTCGCGATTTCTATTTCTCAGATAGCGGACTGCTGGCTTCCTTGATTATGCTGGACATTGTGGATGATTTTAAAAAACAGGGAAAGTCTGTTTCCTCTTTAATTCACGGAATATCGACTTACGCCAACACGGGTGAGGTAAATTTTCGCATAGAACGGAAACAAGAAGCCATGGATACGGTAGTCGCTCATTTCAGGAAACAACAAACCCCAACGGCTTACTATGATTTTGATGGTTACAGACTGGAGTTTCCGGAATGGTGGTTCAATATCCGTCCTTCCAACACGGAGCCTTATCTCCGGTTTCTGGCGGAAGCCAAATCACAACAGCTGCTTGATAAAAAGACAAAACAGGTGTATGCCCTGCTGAAACCCTTTACCAACTGATATTTTGAAACGGCTTTTTACCATATTGTTACTATTTTCGTTTCTTGGTGCACAAGCACAGGATTTGTCTGCTTATCCTGACACGTTGAATAAGAAACGATTAGGGGCAGTGTTGGGAACGGCAGGCGCCCTTTATGTGGTTTCTGTCACCGGACTTTATTTTGCCTGGTACAAAGGGTACAAGCATACCCGTTTTCACTGGGATGATGACTGGGGCGAGTGGATGAAGAAAGATAAGATGGGCCATTTAACCACCTCTTATCAATTGGGCAACTATGGATACTGGAGTTTGCGTTGGGCAGGGCTAAGTGAGAAAAAGGCTATTTGGTATGGTGGAACCTGGGGGCTTATCTACATGACTACCATTGAGTTTTACGATGGCCTTTCGGCCGAATGGGGTGCATCACCTACCGACCTGCTTGCCAATACAGTAGGAACAGCCATGTTCATCGGGCAGCAGTTTCTGTGGCATGAGCAGCGAATACGACCGAAATTCTCCTATCATCCCTCGCAATATGCACAATACCGTCCAGACTTGTTGGGAGCCACATCTCTCGAAAAGATAATAAAAGATTATAACGGACAGACGAACTGGCTCTCTGTAAATATCTACTCTTTTCTTAAGAAAGACTCCAAATTTCCTCCCTGGCTTAATGTGGCTGTCGGCTATGGTGCCCGTGGTATGATAGGCGCCTACGGGAATCCACCCTATTACAAAGGTAAACGCTTGCCCCATTTTGATCGGGTGGCAGAGTTTTACCTGTCGGTAGATGTGGACTGGACGCGTATTAAAACCCATTCGAAAGTATTGCGTTTTGTCTTTAAAGCATTAAGCTTTGTGAAAATCCCGGCGCCAACTATTGAGTATGATAAAGTAAATGGCTTCCATCTCTATCCGCTTTTCTTTTAAAGAGATTTATGGGCAAACAAATTATTATTTGGGACTGGAACGGCACCTTGCTCAACGATGTGCAGATGTGCGTTAACTGTATGAATGAGTTGCTGGAACGGCGGAATCTCGCCCGCTTGTCGTTAGAAAGATACCGGAATGTCTTTAGTTTTCCTGTAAAAGATTATTACGAGAAAATAGGCTTTGACTTTTCCCGTGAGGATTTTGAAGTCCCGGCAAAAGAGTTTATGGATTTGTACCATCGGTTCCTGCCTGAAACCAAACTCTTTCCCTGTGCCAAAGAGGTATTGGAACATTTTAAAAAGAGGGGTTTTCGTCAATTGATTTTGTCGGCTATGGAGCACAACAGCCTGATGACAACTTTGGAAGAGAGAGAAATACTCTCTTATTTTGATGCTGTTTCAGGTATTGATAATATTTATGCCGGCGGGAAAACAGAAATGGCACACGCTTTTCTTGACCGTCTCGGGTTGGATTCTAAAGAAATGATTTTTATCGGCGATACACTGCACGATATGGAAGTGGCACAGACGTTGGGTATTGATTACCTACTGGTGGCTGCCGGTCATCAATCCAAAAATGTTTTACTTAGCAAGACAGCACGTGTTGTGAACAGGTTATCGGAAATTCAACATGAGCCTGAACTTTCCGGTTCAATTTCCTTGTGATTATTGCTTTCTGTTAACCTGAGCTCGACATAAGATTTTCCTCACAGAAAGCCAATAGTGGGCCAGATTATTCCCTAATTTTGCCGGCTTGTTCATATGGATAAATGGAGAAATAAAAAGCTGAAATGAAAAAGAAAAATTCCTATGGCCTTTGGGTTTCCTGGATAATTCTGCTGGGAATTGACCTGGCCTTTCGTGGATGGGAATGGCTGGCTCACAACCTGACCGGCTTGCGGTTCGAAGCCAACTATTTGATGTCGGCACTTGCTTTGCTGGGACTGCTTTATCTGCTCTCTTTCATTCGGAGAAAAGACGTTTTCTGGGCGGTCTATTTTCTGCTGATAGCCATACCGGTATTGCTTCAGGGTAATTATTTCATTGTCTATAAGAGATTTATATCGCCTTCGGAGTTTGCCATATTTACCGGATCACCCCGGATGGTGCTGGCAGTGGGGGCTGCTAATCTGAACTGGATTTTTATGCTGGCAGGCAGCTTCTTTCTTTTTTTGGCAGGCGTTATTTTGAAGAATTTCCACCCTCCGAGAAAATGGCTCCTGTTTCCGGCGGGTATCATTTTTTTGGGATTTTCGATTTTTCTAACTTTACACTGGTATGGTGTTGATTTTTTCCAGAACAGCAATGTTGCCTTTTATGATAATCTTACACAGGAAATATTAACCGAAAAAGGAGATATCCAAAAAGTGCATCGCCTTAAACTGTCACCGGTCAGAAAACCGAAAAATCCACCCAATCTTGTTTTTGTGATAGGGGAATCGCAGGTGCTTTCTCATATGAGCCTTTACGGCTATCACCGACAGACAACACCGCTACTTGATTCGTTGTACAAAGCACACGATATTATTCCCTTTCAAAAGGCTGTTTCCATTGGCAACAAAACCAGGCTGAGCGTCCCTTATATGTTGTGTGGGTTGCAGGGTCCCGATCCCAAAGGTGCCTTTTACGAATATCCTTCCATTTTTGATTATGCCAAAGCTGCCGGCTATCATACGCTGTTTTTGTCAGCCCAGGACCTCCATTGGGGAAAACTGAATACCCTTTTCGATGATAGCAGCGTGGATTTGCTGGAGGATGGAAATTATTTTAGCAGCCATGTGGATGTCCATAAGGGAGTAGATGACTTGGTTATGCTACGTCATGTATTTCATTTTCTAAATAAATATGGTTCCCCGTTTTTGCTGGTGGTCCAAATGGATGGAAGTCACTATCCGTACAATATTCACTCTCCTGACAGTTTGAAAAAGTTTCTGCCTGAAAAAAGTGCCAACGGTGTCAATGCTTATGATAACACGCTGGTAGTTACCGATATTTATTTGATGCGACTTTATTCTTTTCTTGTCAAAAAATTCCCTCATACTTTTATGTTTTTTACGCCTGATCACGGCCAGAACTTTGGGGGGCTTAATGGCCATTTTAATGATAACTTCACAAAGGATATTTTCCATAATGCGCTTATTGCCTTTCCCCCTTCCGGAGATAGTGCTTCCTACAACCTACTCATGAAAAAAGAAAAACGATTGGTGTCACAATCTGATATCTTTGCTACCATGCTGGCTCTTATGAAGATAAAGCCACAGTTTAAAGTTGATGGGGTCTCTTTAATGGATACGGTCAAACGCCATAGAATTGTCACGTGCAGTGAGTATATGCCCACTTTTTATAATAATCCATTGACAGTGGTCGTTGATTCTGCTATGCAGACCCAACTCATCGACTTTTCCCGGATGTCGGTTACAGATTCGAGAACAGGTAAAGTGTATCCTTATAAGAAACTCCCCTTTTCTGTTCGGAAAGTCATCAACTACAGGTTGCTGCGGAAAAGTCCGGTTAGGATTCCTCAACACCAGGGAAATTGAGACGAACCCAAGGTTCTTTAAATTAAGAAGCCCATCGGGTTTTAATGATGGCAAACTTCTGCTAAGAAATTATTCTGAGACCTTTGCAAGGCGAAAAATAAGTTTTACAAAGGTATCATTCCCTGTGTTTAATTCCTTTATCTGGAATATCTTCCGGAACCCGTCCTTCCTGGCTTCTGTTTCCGTGCTGCAAAAAATGCTTGTTTTTTTCGCTGTTTTTCTTTTTCCCATTCCTTTTTTTCTTTGTCTGTCATGGGTTTCTCTGTCTGTGGAAACGGGTTGTTATCAACCGTCTTGATTTTCCGGTTGATTAATTTTTCGATGTCTTTCACGAAAGTGTTTTCTTCAGGTTCGCAAATGGAAATGGCAATGCCGGCTTCTCCTGCTCTTCCCGACCGGCCAATGCGATGTACATAAGTTTCGGCAATATTGGGGATGTCGTAATTGATAACATATCCCAACTTATCGATGTCGATGCCCCTCGCTGCTATATCGGTAGCTACCAATACCCTGATTTTACGTGCTTTAAATTGTGTTAGAGCCTTTTGCCTTTGGTTCTGCGATTTATCTCCGTGGATGGCTTCTGCTTTAATCTTTTGCTTCTTCAGGTTGCGTACTATTCTGTCGGCGCCGTGTTTTGTCCTCGAAAATAGCAATACCTGGTTAATTTTTGAGTCTCGAAGTATGTGGATAAGCAAATCGTTTTTGCTTTTTCTGTTGGTATAATATAGGTACTGTTGGATAGTGTCGGCTGTTGAGGAAACAGGACTTACATCTACTTTCACCGGGTTTTTTAGTATTTTCTTTGAAAGCTTCACGATGTTGTCAGGCATAGTGGCTGAGAAAAACAATGACTGTCGTTTTGTGGGTAGCTTGGTGATAATCTTTTTAATATCGTTGATGAAACCCATGTCAAGCATCCGGTCGGCTTCATCCAGTACGAAGTATTCGATATCTTTCAAGCTGATAAAGCCCTGGTTCATTAAGTCAAGGAGCCGTCCCGGAGTGGCCACCAGAATATCGACTCCTTTTCGGAGGAGGTCTGTTTGTGAGTTTTGATTTACCCCGCCAAAAACAACGGCGTTTTTAAGCCCGGTATATTTCCCGTAATTGGTAAAGCTTTCCCCAATCTGGATCGCCAGCTCACGTGTGGGGGTGACTACAAGTGATTTAATTTTCTGCTGCTTATTATTTTTCTGTTTGTCCGTATAAAGATGCTGCAGGATGGGTACGGCAAAAGCCGCGGTTTTTCCTGTCCCTGTTTGGGCACTGCCCAATACATCATTTCGTTTAAGAATGAGTGGGATCGATTTTACCTGAATAGAGGTTGGGGTTGTGTAACGTTTTTCTTTAAGAGCGCGCAATATAGGCTCTATAATCTTCAAATCTTCAAATTGCATTAATTTCTATGTTTAATTCTC
>VAPK010084665.1_pt1 | contig 13111 bp, 4 predicted proteins | sample 3395031 | NCBI WGS metagenome assembly VAPK01 (sample SAMN08290443, study PRJNA428436) | hydrothermal vent metagenome | isolation source: Deep-sea hydrothermal vent chimney 1 | place: Pacific Ocean: Juan De Fuca Ridge | reverse complement strand
CCGGCGAACGATTTGCCCGATACAGATGGTACTGAGGATGTGAACTATAGGGATTTTGATGATGATGGCGACGGCATCGATACGCCCGATGAGGATGCTGACGGCGATGGAGACCCCACCAACGACGATACCGATGGTGACGGAACCCCTGATTATTTGGATCCAACTGATGATACTCCTGAGATACCAGAAATAGAAGTTAACCAAATGGTCACACCAAACAGCGATGGTAAGAACGATTTCTTGTTCATACGAGGGGTAGATAGAGCGAAAAACAATTCATTGCGAATTTTCAATAGATGGGGTATTGCAGTTTATGAAGGTGAGAATTATAACAATCAGAACAATGTATTTGACGGAAGATCAAAAGGTAGGTCTACGGTAAGTTCAGAAGATTATCTACCATCTGGCATTTATTTTTATATCTTTGAATATCAAAAAGATAATAAGGATAATATTACGGATAGTGGATACATTTATGTCAGTAAATAATATATTTCACCTCAAATGATGGTATATAAGAAGTTATTAGTTCCCCTAGTTGTATTGATGGGTTTTATTAGTAGTACTGTAAGTGCCCAACAAGATGCACAGTATACTCAGTATATGTTCAACACAATGACGGTTAATCCCGCCTATGCCGGATCTAGGGGTCAGTTTAGTGCGGCTGCACTGTATCGTTCACAATGGGTGGGTCTTGACGGATCCCCTGAAACATTCACGTTGAACCTTCATTCGCCCATTCGAAACAGTAAGTTGGGCTATGGTCTATCTGTTGTAAAAGACGATATTGGTGATGGTGTTGTTTCTGAAACTTATTTAGATGCGATTATTTCGTATACAATTGATGTTTCATTAGATGGTAAGCTATCTTTTGGGTTAAAAGCAGGTGGGAATTTTCTGAATTTAGATTTCAACGGACTACGTAATTTTGACACGGAACCTGTTAACGTCGATAATATTGAAAACAAGTTTTCGCCAAATGTTGGTCTAGGTATTTATTATCATACCAATAGATTTTATGCAGGCTTGTCCGCTCCCAATTTATTACAGACCGAACATTTTGATAATTCGCAAAGTCAATCGAACTCGGTTCAATTTCTTTCTAAAGAACGAATAAATTTTTACCTCATTACCGGGTATGTCTTTGATTTGGGAGGTAATTTGAAATTTAAGCCAGCATTGCTGACAAAAGTCGTTGGGGGAGCACCCTTACAAGTAGATGCTTCTGCCAGCTTTCTTTTCAATGATAAGTTTTCATTTGGAGCGGCTTACCGATGGGATGCTGCCATAAGTGCCTTGGTCGGTTTTCAGATATCGGATCAATTGATGCTGGGCTTGGCGTATGATAGGGAAACTACAGAATTGGGAGCTACTCAATTTAACGACGGATCTTTTGAGATATTCTTGAGATTTGAATTGGTTAAATCGTTCCAGAAGTTGGTTTCACCTCGTTTCTTCTAAACTGCTTACAAATGACAAAAAAAATACTATTACCGATTATCTTTGTTTTTTCCGTGGGAATAAACTGTTTTGCCCAAGAAGTCAAAGAAGACAGGTTGGTCACCAAGGCAAATGAGCGTTATGAAAATTACTCTTTTAGCCCGGCCATAGATATATACAAAAGAGTGTTGGAAAAAGGTTATGTCTCTGCCGATCTCTTAAAGAAATTGGGCAATTCATATTATTTTAATGCCGAATACAATGAAGCTTCCGAAATTTACAAAAGATTGGTTGACAATTATCCTTCTAAGGTAGGCCCTGAATACTATTTTAGGTATGCGCAGACCCTTAAGACTTTGGGTGATTACGGAAACTCTAAGGTTATCATGGCAAAGTTCATAGAGCTTACATCTGATGATACTAGAGCTAGTGCGTATAATAAAGAGAAAGATTATTTAGAAGAGATAGAAAAAAACTCTGGCAGGTATGATATGGGGGCTTTCGAATACAATTCGGTGTATTCCGAGTTTGCACCTTCCTTTTATAAAGATGGTCTTATATTTTCTTCTGATAGGGATACGGGAAATTTAGCCCGTTACCGACATACATGGAATTCAAAAGATTTCTTGGATCTGTATAAAGTGAACACAGATAGTTCGTCAATGAATATGGTCACTAAACTTGGTGATAAATTGAATACGAGATTACACGAATCGACCACCACCACCACCAAAGACGGAAATACGATTTATTTTACTAGAAATAATTTTAAAGAGGGCAAGTACATAAAAGATGAGGAAGGTGTAATTCGACTTAAAATATTCAAAGCGACCATTGCAGAAGAAGGAAATTGGTCGAATATTGAGGAATTGCCCTTTAACAGTGATTCATATTCAGTTGCCCACCCTGCGCTTAGCGCTGATGAAAAGACTTTGTATTTCGCATCTGATATGCCTGGTACATTAGGGCTTTCTGATATTTTCAAAGTGTCGATCGGCGATGACGGCGGTTATGGTGCCCCAGTAAATTTAGGAAACTCTATTAACACTGAATTTAGGGAAACCTTCCCATTTGTCACCAGTGAAGAAATACTCTACCTATCTTCCGATGGCCGTCCTGGCCTTGGTGGATTGGATGTTTTTGCTACCAAGATCGCAGATGGAAAATTAGACGGTGCCGTAGTCAATGTGGGAAGACCTGTAAATAGTAAAATGGATGATTTTACTTTTATCTTTGATGAAGATACTAGAAAAGGGTATTTCGCTTCTAACAGATCTGATGGTGTTGGTGCTGACGATATCTATACTTTCGTTGAGAATACTCCTTTAGTACTCGAATGTGTTCAAAAAATTACAGGAACCGTACGTGATAAAATAACCAATGACCTATTGGTGGGTGCCACGGTCAAGGTAATCAATGAGAACAATGAAGAAGTGTTGTCGACTATAACTGATTCTGAAGGTAATTATTCATTGTCTTTAGATTGCAACAGAGGAAACTTTGTAAGGGCGTTGACACAGGGTTATGTGCCTTCTGAAGAGTATTTAGAGAAATCAGATTCAAAGCCTAAGATTATTGACTTCTATTTAGAAAGAGATAAAGTTACGGCTGGTTTTGGTGATGATTTGGCCAAGCTTCTACAGTTAAGTACTATTTATTTTGATTTTGACAAATACAACATTCGTAAAGATTCTGAAGTGGAAGTTGAAAAAGTCATTGCCGCCATGGAGAAATATCCAAGTCTTAAGATAAAGATAAATTCACATACTGATAGCAGGGGTAAAGATTCATATAACCTTATGCTATCTCAAAAAAGGGCAGAAGCTACCGTAAATTACATGGTCGCTAATGGAATTGCTGCTGATAGGCTAGAAGGAGAAGGTTTTGGTGAGACCAAGTTGATCAATACATGCGCTAATGGTGCAAAATGTTCAGATTCAGAGCATGAATTGAACCGTAGATCAGAGTTCATAATATTTGAATGATTTTTTCGGAAAGTATTTTGAAAATGCGGTCGTGCACATGTATATGGCCGTATTTTTGCTTATAAAGGTTTTAGGTTCTTTCGCGCAAAAAAACCATAGACTCCATATTTCCTCCACTTTACTTAGAGATTAACAGGGTTCACAACATATTTTTGGGTTTGATACGATTACTTGGCTACTTTAGCCAACAGATTAACCTACTCTATGTTCAATATCAGATTCTTACTGCTACTGTTATTGTTTTCCTGCTGTGCTACGATAGTGGGTCAGGATACCTATATAGATAATTTCGGCTCCGTTTCTTATTCCAATGATGATGGTAATCAAAACTGGTCTACAAATTGGATAGAGAATGGCGATGATACCGATAATGGTCCAGTAAATCAATATATAAACATTACAGGTAATAGATTGAGAATGTATTATATCTGGACTGAAAACATCAGAAGAAGCGCAGATTTATCGGGGACTACAAATGCAACGCTCTCTTTTGATTGGGAGACCATTAGTTTGACCTCTTCACAGCGTTTGGCTGTTCAAATTTCCTCGAACGGCGGTGCCACCTATACAACGTTGGGGTATCTAACTGGAAATACTACCGGTACGTTCACTCAAGATATTTCTGCTTATATTTCTGCAAATACTACCATTAGGTTTAACAATATTGATAGTAATTGGAACTCTGATGACTATGCTTACCTTGATAATATCAGCATAAGTGCGACATCCTCCAATGCACCGCCAGTAGTGACCGCAACAGGTAATCAAACCTATTGTCCTGGGAGTACCATTCCAATAGTACAGACTATAAGTATTACTGATCCAGATGATACTACCACAACTGAAGTATCCATTCAAATTTCATCAGGCTATATCAATGGGGAAGATCTATTGACGTTAACTGGGTCACATCCTACCATAACAACAAATTGGAGTGCGACTGAGGGCAAGTTAACACTTACTGGGCCAACTACTCTTATAGCTTTTGAGGTAGCTGTTGCCGCGGTAGAATATTCAAGTAGTGCTGTGAACCCTTCTGGGAGTAGAGATTTTTCTATTACAGTGGGCGATGCCAATTATTTGCCGAATACAGGCCATTATTATGAATATATTTCTGATGTGGGTATAACTTGGACGGCCGCAAGAGACGCCGCAGCTCTAAGGACGTATTATGGATTACAAGGGTATTTAGCTACCCTGACCTCTCAAATAGAGGCAGATTTTTCTGGTTCTCAAGCACTTGGAGTAGGGTGGATAGGAGGTAGTGATGAAGCCACCGAAGGTACATGGCAATGGGTTACCGGCCCTGAGACCGGTACAGTTTTTTGGAACGGTACAGCTGGTGGAAGTAGTCCGAATTTCGCCTTTTGGAATTCAGGAGAACCCAATCAGGCTGGAAATGAGGATTATGCCCATATTACCCACCCCAATGTAAACCCCAACGGTTCATGGAACGACCTGTCAAATACCGGTGCTGCTTCCGGTAATTATCAACCCCAGGGTTATGTTGTGGAATATGGAGGTACTGTTGGAGACCCTGTTGTTAATGTTACGGCAACTACAAGCATAACAATTGATGATATTGATCCTACCGCTTCCAATCCTTTGTCAGTGACGGTATATTGTTCTTCAGATGTTCCAGCAGTTGATATTACCGTGGTAACCGATGAGGCCGACAACTGTACACCCAGCCCAACAGTGACATTTATTGGCGATGTAAGTGATGGGGGCAATCCTGAAATTATTACCAGAACCTATCGTATAACCGACGATTCAGGAAATACTACCAATGTTGAACAGACCATAACAGTACTTGAGATAGGTATAACCGATCATCCTGCCAACCAAACTGTTTTTTCGGGTGATAATGCTGTGTTTTCGGTAAATGCGTTTAATGCAGATACCTATCAATGGGAGGTGAGTACCAATGGGGGGGTAAGTTATAGTTCTATATCCGACGGTGTTGAATACACTGGAACTCAGACGTCTATTTTAACGATTAGTTCTGCGGGTATTGATAAAAATGGTAATAGGTACAGAGTATTGGTTTCCAATTCGGCTTCTTCCTGTCCGATTATCGTGTCCAATTCTGGAATTTTAGAGGTAAAGGTAAGTACTGTGATTACTAATAGAAGAATAACCCATAGAGTTAATAAAGATTGATTTGCAACAGCCTTTCAATTGTTTCGAATCCAGAAGCTAAGCCTTCAACTTTATAGAGCCAAACATTGTTAATTTGAACTTACACAACAATTATTTTAGTCATTGCCATAAAGGGGTAATTTTGTAGGAAAAGACATAGTATGGAACTATTCACCTTAGTTATAAATGCACTACAACCTAATTAAATGACAAGAAGAGAACCTTTGGGCTTTTTCTATATAAGTAGGGTGTTAAAGTACTTTTTTTTAATTTCCCCCCTATTTTTCATAGAAGTTGTTAGCGCCCAGAATATAGTGGTAAACCCTGTAACCGATTTACCAGCTCAAGTTGTGGGCTGTGGCGATAATACAACCTTCAAATTTAGGCTGTATGGCCCTACTTCGGTTAACGAACAGGTAAGTGTACAATTACCTGTCCATGCAGAGTTTGTGGCATTGTCAGCTCCTGGATCTGGGGTATCGGTAAATGTATCTGATTTAAAAAACCCAATATTCACTATTGCCTCGGCTTTGGCCAACACTTCTAGTTTTGTTGATATCGTTTATACGTTACGAACGGGCTGTACACCTATGGTAGATTCCAAACTAGTACATGAGCTCTTAAGCGATTCAAGTATCAACAAAACGGTTGATTACCCTACGGTACTGTATTCAGTACTTGAGGTCGACAATACCATTCTTCCAGCCTCGGCTACCTTGTCGGTCAATAATACCCAGAACTTTACTTTTACCATAGGTAACGAGCCAGTAAATACCACTGCCTATAGCAATAATGTAGTTGCTTATATAGAACACAGTACCAATATTGAGATTACTTATGGGGGTACAGGTGTTTTTGTTGCAGGAACACCATCTGGAGGTAATGTGACCGATACCATTACGCTCGGAGCAGTTGAAATAGCCGTTGTTGGAGATAATGATAATCATTTTGAAAAAAATGAGAGTATTGACATTACGGTTACGGCAAAGCTGTTGGGCTGCCCTTCGGGTGCTGGTGAGACCATTTCATACCAAGCGGCCTATGGAGGCTGTTTGTCGGCTGCCCTGCCCTGTAAAACGGGTAACACATCTACATCAGGAATTGCTCTAAGTTCTGGTACGGCAGCGTTGTACACTCGGGTACAGAAACATGCTTGGCCAAGTCCGTCTACTACCGATACTGCTGAATTTTTATTGCGAAATGATGGGTCGGGTTCAGGACATATTTATAATTTGACATTGGATCTGGGTTTTAGTAATGGGGGTGCAACCTATGTGCCTAATGATTATATACAATATACATGGTCTAATTTTAGTGTCAACGGTAATGTGGTTGCCAATAGTGGTTCGCAAGGTAGTTTTACTGACTTTCAATTTGCTTCCGATCCAGATGGTGTGGGTGTAGGCCTTGAAGATTTAGATGGTGATGGTTTTTTTGATGACCTGCCTGTGGGTAACTCATTTGTTTTAAGCAATGTATTGGCGTATAATTATTTGGCTGATACTAATGGTGGGGTGGCCTGTGATGACATGTACGCTGGTTATGCAATAGTGCGTTGGGCCTATTCATATCGAGATCAATGTGGTGATACGACCTCTTTTAACGTTCCTAATAATGGTTTGAATACATGGCGCCCTTGGAGTTTTTATGGTACTAATTTTATTGGTACGAATATAAACTCTTCTTCAGGTAGTTCTAATTTTGGACCAGGCGATACCTTTGACTTTTTCATTGCCATGAATAGTAGCCAAACACCGTCACAACTTAATATAACTGGCTTACATTGGGAGGTGTATTATACCTTGCCATCAGGGGTGATTCCCAATGGTAATGGTACTTGGGGGTCTCAACCCTTTAACTTATTAAGTTTCGACCCTGTTACCCGTATTGCGGTGTATTCGTCGCAATCTGCACCTACCCAAGGGTATCACCTTCGATATGACCCAAAAATCCCGTTAAGAATCGACCCGGCTTGTGTTGGTAGTTATGCAGGCAGTATTCATTATGAATATCATCTAAAAGGCGACCCAGTATATGAACCAATTAATGTTTGTGGCGATGGTGCAACTTTTACCGTAACGTGCCCAAGTGCTGGCCCATCAGTCTGTGTTTCGGACTTTTCATTTGATAGAACGACATTAGGGTATACTGATATGAGTGAAACTACGAGTATCAATACAACAGACCCAGGCATACGGTTAGATCATGCCTTGGAAGGTGATATGGTAAGATGGCATGTAGAAGTTGATATAAACGAGGCCAATTTACAATCTGCAATAGCCCTGTTAGAATATGATACTAATAATTGGTTCAGTAGTCAAAGTGATGGCGGTATAAAGGCGATAAATATTGAATATATTCCAGCCGGTGGGGGAGGGTCTACTACGTTCAATGATTTAGGCCAATACAGTTATATTCAGAACAATGGTGGAAAAACGAACCATGAAGTAGACCTCTTAGGAGGTGTGTTAATCGGTATTGCCCCAGGAATTGGTGATAGGTATATTATTGACGTGGATCTAAAAGTTTCAGAAACATGTACATTCACTGATTGGCGATACCAACCAATTATGGGTATGCTGGTATCCTCTCCGGTAACGTCATTATTAAACCCTAGCGTTCATAGTTGTAATTTTTTGACTGATGAATTTGGGATGTTGTATTACTATAAAAATCCGTACTCTCAGCCTGTTCAGCAAAGTTTTACGGTAAATGGTTGTGATGAACTGAATATGGGTGTCAGAGTAGGGTTTTCAAGTTATTCGAAAATTGGCGATTTGTTTCCAAATGAATTTAGAAATTTTGCCATTCCAAAAATTGTTGAAATCTTATTGCCTTCGGGTGTAGATTATGTGTCAGGTAGCTCAACGTATAAAGGGTATCCAAACGAATTCACCCATGTCTTGCCCGACCCGATAATCACATATGATTTTGAACCTGGTTTTCATAAGTATAGCTGGCTAAATGACGGCTCATGGCCAAAAGAAAAAGCTTCGAATAGTTATGCGATAAAAGACATTAATTTTAGAGTAGTCCCCAATTGTAAAATTGAGGAATGGGCGTATTCAGGAAACAGATTAGGCATGACCATATTGCCCACTACTACTTTTGAAACGTATAGAAACATTGCGTTGCCAGGTAGAGATATTAACCTACCAAGAAGAAGCCTTCCGAGAGGTACGCAATACTTACCCCTTGATTTTACGGTGAGTTCTCCGACCCCAACAATTACAACAGAGACCAATAGTGCAGCATGGACGGTAAATATCAATAATACATCTTCTGGTGGTAAAGTTTTGAATAATACTTGGATGGCTATAGAAGTACCCAACAATAATATTGTACCTACCCTGTGGAACGGAGCTACGCAAATACCCTTGACAGGATATGGTACGGGTAAGTACTGGGCACAAATTGGAAATGTTGATGCCCTAGGCAAACAATTTGAAATCAAATCAAATAACTTTACAGTTTGTGGTACCGATAGTTTTAATGTACGCATTGGTCAAAACTGCACACAATACCCTGCTGATCCAGATACGGGTTATTCTCTTGGTGGTACCTCAAGTAATTATAATTGTAGTAATGAAGAGACGATACAATTGTCACTAAGCACCCAAAACCCATCTATTAATGTGGCTACGGCTTTGGGGTCACCTCCTGCAACGTATGATTTTTGTTCTATCGTGCCTTACCGAATTGATGTGAATAATTCAGCAAATGGTTTTGCGTATGCGCTGGCATCTGAAATAGGTTTGCCAGTAGGTATGACTTTGAATACGAGTTCTGGCGTATTGGTGTACGGCGGGGTGTCATACCCAGTTTCAAATGCTAACATTAGTTTTGATAACCTGACCAATACATATACCGTTGATATTTCAAGTATTTCTGCGGCACCAATTTCAGGGGCAAATGGCCTGCCAGGGGTTTCATCAAATGACCCAACCGCATTTTTCTTGACCTTTGATCTTGGTTTTACTTGTGACTATATTTCTGGTAGTAAGTTAGTCAACAAAATTAAGGCTATTTCAGCTTGTCAAGAACCTATCAATGCCTCTCAGGGGCAAGATGAAATAAAGACCAACCCTGTGAATGTATCGCAAGTACCATCAAATCTTGTGTATGCTATTTCAGTTGATGCCAATGATAATAGCATACAGGCCTGTAATCAAACTGAAACTATATCAGTAAATATTACGAATCAAGGTATCGTTACTAACGGCTCTTATGAGTTTATTGTAGCGACCATTGATGATGCTTTTAATTACGTAACAGGCTCTTACAATGCTGGTATAAATGGTCCAGCTAGTGCTCCGGTTGTTACCGTAGATCCCATTTCAGGAAACCGCATATTGAAGTGGCCTATGCCTGATGGTATTCCTGTAGCTTCTATTATAGCCTTTGATTTTGAAATCGAAGTCGTCTCTCCTTCAGATGTTACTTGTCAAGCATTTGATTTAAATGTCGCAACAAGAATTGAACAAACTATAGATTGCTCTTCAATGGGTGGTGTAACTTGCCCTAGTGTTGAGAGTATAACTTCTCAAACTGATGCATCCATCTCTGTAGAAAAATCAACTTTGGTAATTTCTTCTATCGCTACTTCTTCTGTGATAAGTGGTAATAACCAAAGCATAACGGCTAATTTTTCCGTAGAAAACATATCAAATGTATCTGTGCCGAGTGGTACATTTATATCAATTTATTATGATACGAATGCTAATGGTCAGTATGATGGGGGCGATGTTCTAGTGGGTACAAAAACAGTAGCGAGTATAATTTCTGCATTGACTACTATCAACAATAATATCACTTTTGTGGCTACAGCAGCTCAAGCGTGTAATTTACTTATTGTGGCACGTTTAGAAGACAACCCCTGTGTTTGTGCTAGGGCTGAGGCGTCAATGATTACACCAACAATTATTTCTGATTTAGGAGGGGCTGATAGTCAAGTTTGTGAAAATGGAAGTATTCAATTAGGTACTCCAATAAACCCCAATTATACCTATTCTTGGTCAGGATCCAACCCTACGGAGACTTCGTATTTGAATAATGTAGTATCTGCTAGACCCACCTTTTCTTATAGCGGCCTAAAAATCAATACTAATACCAATGTGATGTATACGGTGGTGGTTACGCTTCCTAACGGATGCACGATGTCCGATCAGGTTGAGGTGCAAATAGTCCCATCCCCTGAGGCTACGGTAAGTGTTACCGATACTTCTTGCGGACTAGCTAATGGTGAAATAACATTTAATTTTACTGATTACCCTAACAGAGCAGGTCTTGAGTTTAGTTTAGATAACCAAACGACTTATAAACCCTTTGTATTCGATAACTTAGGTTCTGTTACTTATAACAATCTATCCACAGGTATATACCATTTGTGGGTGCGATGGGGTAATAATGATTGTCCAGTAGATTTGGGTAATTACAGCATTTCAACTATTGTTGAAGTGGTAATAAATACACATCCTCCAAATCAATCTATTTTTGTGAATGATAATGCTTCCTTTTCTGTAAGTACTGAAAATGCAGATACTTATCAGTGGCAGGTAAGTGTCAATGGCGGTGTTGTTTTCACTGATATAAGTGATGGAGCGGATTATACCGGTACCCAAACAATGAATTTAATAGTGAATTTAGTAGGGGTAGAAAAAAATAATTTCAGATATAGGGCCCTGGCCTCAAACTCGACCACTTCTTGTGTAATCCATAATTCGAATTCGGCCATATTGACCGTAAAAGTTAAAACCGTGATTACCAATAGAAGAATAACTCATAGAGTTAATAAAGATTGATTCCTGAATTTAACCTGACAACCGACTTCATTACAACAGGTTTTTCCTACAAGATAACACCTTTAAAGTATTGGTATACATGAGGTTGTCGGTTAAGAAAACAATCAAAAACCTCAACATTTGGGCTTTATACATTGCATTTTAATGCTTACACAACATTTATTTTTCACTACTACGTATAAGGTTAATTTTGTAGACTGTAATTGAGCCATTTCACCAAATATGGTTTAGTACGACCCAAAGCATGAATAACTTAACCGAGCTTAACCAGTGTTTTCACCTTGAAAACAGAATGCAAATGTTCTTATAAGAACATGGCTCCCTATGATTATCCAGCTTAAATAGATTTTTCAATTGCGTGCATATAACGGCATCGTTGAAACATCCATAGTATGTAATAGTAATTGTACAATATTATTTTAAGTTAAAGTAATGGTCATGAAGAAAATAATTGTGTTCTTGTTTTTTCTAATAACTGGGTTTGCGTTTTCACAAACCACAGTTACCTTGGAAGACCAATGTAACTGTGAAGTCCTTAGTGGAGTTGATGTCACAACTGCTGGCTTGACAACCCCAACAGGGGCGGACATGGGTGATATTTATGTAAACACCAACACAGGAACCATCTATTTTTGGGATGGGGATTCATGGGAGTTGACCGCATCAGATGACCAGCAAATTCAGAATTTTAGTTTTGACGGCGCAAGCCAAGCATTGACCCTTACGTTGGAAGACGGAGGTAGCATAACAGTCGATTTGAGCAGCTTGAACAATGCGGGAACCGATAGTCAAACTTTGGTTACTGATGGCAACCCTGGTAACATTGAGATTACAAACGGGAACATCGTAAATATCAATGTTGACGATGCTGATAATAGCACAACCAATGAGGTAAACACAAGATTTGCGATAGTTGGTGCTAATTTAGAGATTGAGGACGGTAACAGTACATTGACTGTACCCTTGTCAGCGATTGGTTCTGATAATCAAACGATTACTGATTTTAGTTATAGCGATATAACTAGGGTATTGACCTTGATTTTGGAAGATGGTAACACAACAACGGTAGATCTATCGGATCTCTCTGAAACCATAGTCGCTGGTACAGGTGCGATTACGGTAAACGATGATGGCAACGGAAATTATACGATAAACTCCACCGATCCTGATGAGAGCATCACCAATGAGATTAATACCCGCTTTGAAGTAGTAGGAGCGAACCTAGAGATAGAAGATGATAATGGTACATTGACCGTTCCGTTAGGTAGTATTGGTTCAGACAATCAAAACATCAGCGGTTCAAGCCTTACAGGCACGAACCTGACCATCGGTATCGAAAACGGCACTAGCGAAGTAATCGATCTATCGAGTTTAGATAATAGCGGAACCGATGACCAAGGCCTAAGCCTTTCAGGTACAACTTTGAATATCGAAGACGGCGTAGGGGTAGACCTTTCAGGTTTCGTTTCCACGGATGACCAAAACCTAACAGGTGCAACCTTGAACGGAAGCAATGTTCTTCAGATTGATATCGAGGGCGGCTCATCAACCACGGTTGATTTGTCTGGCCTAGACAATAGCGGTACGGATGATCAAGGCCTAAGCCTTTCAGGTACAACTTTGAATATTGAAGACGGCGTAGGCGTAGACCTTTCAGGTTTCGTTTCCACGGATGACCAAAACATAAGCGGTTCAGGCCTTTCGGGAACGGACCTGACCATCGGCATCGAAAACGGCACT
>VAPK010285078.1_pt1 | contig 13116 bp, 9 predicted proteins | sample 3395031 | NCBI WGS metagenome assembly VAPK01 (sample SAMN08290443, study PRJNA428436) | hydrothermal vent metagenome | isolation source: Deep-sea hydrothermal vent chimney 1 | place: Pacific Ocean: Juan De Fuca Ridge | reverse complement strand
CGTTCATAAATCAGTACATTAGCATCAACTGCCATACCAACTGTTAAAACGATACCTGCAATACCAGGAAGTGTTAGCGTTGCACCCATAAGTGAAAGAGCAGCGACGATAAGGACTAAATTTAATGTTAGTGCTAAATTTGCGACAAGTCCAAATACACGGTAATAAAGAGCCATAAATATGAGGACTAGTATAAAGCCAATTATAACTGAATTAACGCCTGCACTAATATTATCAGCGCCAAGGCTTGGGCCGATGGTACGTTCTTCAACGATGTATACAGGCGCTGCTAATGCACCTGCTCTTAGTAATAGAGCAAGGTTTTGAGCTTCTTGTGGAGAATCAAGTCCTGTTATTTGAAAGCGTTTACTGAGTTCTTCTTGTATACGAGCGACATTGATGACTTCTTTTTCAATTGTTGTTTTCTTTTTGAAACTACCATCTTCTAATTTTGTGATATCCGTTTTATGTTCAATAAAAACGACTCCCATCAGCTTTTTAACATTGGCACGTGTTGCTCTGGAAAATAACTTTGCGCCTTTACTATCGAGTACTATAGTTACTGATGGTTGGTTATTTTCATCAAGACCAGCAGAGGCATCTGTTATATATTCACCCGTTAGCATGACTCGACGCTTTAATAAAACGGGGTTGCCATTTCTCTCTTTATAAAGCTTATCGCCTGCAGGGATACTACCGCCTGCCTGTGCTGATAAGGCATCCGCATTTTCATCTACGAGACGAAACTCTAATGTTGCGGTGGTGCCGAGGATGATTTTTGCTTGTGTTGGGTCTTGCACACCTGGTAATTGAACAACAATGCGTTCCAGCCCCTGTTTCTGAATGATAGGCTCTGCAACACCTAATTCATTGACACGTCTGCGTAACGTTGTAATGTTTTGTTTGAGTGCAAAGTTTTTTGTATTGTCTATATTTCTTTGAGTTAGAATAGCTTTTAGTGCTGCACCTTTTGCTGTTTTATGATCAGTAAACTCTATTTGATCGCGGTATTCACGTTTAATCTTCTTTCTTGCTAAGTCACGATCTTCAGATGTTTTGAACTGAACGACTAAATGATCTGAAATACGTTTGACACCAAGGTAACTAATTTTTTCACCGCGAAGAAAATTACGAAATTCCTGACTGTGACGATCCAAAGATTTATCTATCGCAGCCTTCATGTCTACTTCCATAAGGAAATGTACACCACCTCGAAGATCTAATCCCAAATTCATAGGGCTAAGGTTTCTAAGCCATTTTGGTGTGGCGGGCGCTAGATTTAAAGCGGTATAAAATTTATTGCCCAGTTCTTCCTTAATCGCTTCTTGAGCGGCTAATTGTGTATCAGGTGAGTCGAAACGTATTAGTAATTTTTTATTTGGAAGCATTTCAATATCACCATAGGCGATATTTTTGTTATCAAATGATCCTTTGATTCTATCAATTATCTGTGTATCTATAACTTGATTACTGGAGCTAACAGAAACTTGTACAGATGGTTGAGAAGGATACATATTTGGTAAAGCAAACAGGAAGCCTAATAGCATCACGACGATGATTAGGAGATATTTCCACATTGGATAGCGGTTCATTATTATTAACCCGAATTTAATTGTGTTCTAAAATTGTGTTCTAAAGTAATTATGATTGTTGTACTTGCCCATATTCAAAGAATAGGGCTGTTTCAATTCTCAGAGATTAGCTGCCTTTCATCGTACCTTTTGGCATTACAGATGTTATTGCATGGCGTTGTATTTTAATAGAAGAAGTGTCAGATACTTTCAATTCTATAAAATTATCGCCTAACTTTGTAATTTTACCTAGGATACCACCGCTGGTTACGACTTCATCACCTTTGCTTAATGCATCAAGCAAAGAAACATGCTCTTTAGCTTTTTTTGACTGTGGACGGATAATCATAAAATACATGATGCCGAAAAATAGTGCGATCATGAAAACTAATTGTAAACCACCACCTTGTGCTCCGTCCCCTGCTGCCATTGCATCAGATATAAAAAAACTCATATGAAACTCCCTTTATTTAATGTCTTAAGTGCTAGCCGTGTATTATGCCTTATCCCATGGAAAGTTAATAACTTTCTGTACGGATTTTTCATTAGAAATACACATCAGTACACGATCAAGCCCAATTGCAACCCCTGCAGAACGAGGTATTCCTTTTTTACATGCTGCTAAAAAAAATGCATCTTGTGTAACCTTCTCGAGGTTATGGTTTATACGAGCTGCATTTTCTGATTGTAATATATTTGTGTTACGCAGGTAATCAATTTCCTCTTGATAACCATTGCCAAGCTCTACTGAGCCGAGATATACCTCAAATCGTTCCGCTACAACATAATTTGATTCTTTTCGTAATTGTGCAAGTGCTGATTGTGATGCTGGATAATCATATATAAACGTTAATCTGTTTTTATCAAAACTAGGTTCTATACAGTGGGTTAACAGTGCATCTAGCAAAGCTTGTTTATCCAAGGTATCAGTTTCAAGTCCATTGATATTTTCTTTTACACAACTAGCAAGTATTTCTTTGCTAGCGATATGGGGGTTGATTGTAAACTTTTCAAGAAATAACTGTTCATAAGTGTAAATAATTGGTTCTTCGCTAAAAGTAGGTATGAGTTTATGCATTAACTTATGTAGCAAAGAGCTGACTTCTTGCATTAACTCGTGATAATTAAAACCCACTCTATACCACTCCAGAAGGGTAAATTCTGGATTATGGTTATTGCCAGATTCGCCTTCTCTCCAGACTTTACAAATTTGATATATATCGCCACTACCTGCCGCTAGTAGTCGTTTCATTGGGTATTCTGGTGAAGTGTGTAAATATCTATTAGCTAGTTCTTCAGTATTATTTAGCTTAAAAGGGACTATAAATGACTCTATAAAAGGATCTGTATTCCCTGCTTTAGATAGTGCAGGAGTTTCAACTTCTAGTACATTGTGATCATTAAAAAATGAACGGACGTGATGATACATTTCTGCACGTAATTTGCGTACTTCATGGCTTGTACTAGGTGACCAGTCCATTGTAAACAGGCTCTATATAATGAGATTAACTATCTTTAACTCTTGAAAGATATTCACCCGTACGTGTATCAATCTTAACTATTTCACCTTCTTCGACAAACAAAGGGACTTTAATCTGAGCACCTGTTTCGACTACAGCGGGCTTCGTTGCACCTTGTGCAGTATTACCCTGAACTCCAGGGTCACATTCTGTTATTTTTAATTCAACAAAATTAGGAGGTGTAGCACTCAAGGGTGAACCATTCCAAAGGGTGATAATGTATATTTCTTGTGGTTTTAGCCAATGCTTGATGTCTGCGATTGCTGTTTCTTCTGCAGCGTGTTGTTCAAATGTTGTAGGTTCCATAAAGTGCCAGAATTCTCCATCTTCGTAGAGATATTCCATATCCACTTCCATGACATCAGCTGCTTCGACTTTCTCACCTGATTTCCACGTTTTATCAATGACTCTACCCGTTTTAAGATTTCGTATTTTGACACGGCTAAAAGCTTGTCCTTTACCTGGTTTTACAAATTCATTTTCAACAATCGTGTAAGGGTCTCCATCCATAATAAATTTAAGACCGCTTTTGAATTCACTGGTATTGTAACTTGCCATTTTTAATGCTCTTGAGAGTTTTCCATGTGGGTGCATACTTAAACATAAAAACAATTATTTTCCAATAGAACTTATGCTGAGCCCCCATACTGTAAAACAGTTGTAAGCATGAAATATCAAAAAAAGGGGGGGGTGCCATCAAGAAATAAATAGTGATTCGATTTTTGCAGTTATCTTTCCGTCGAACGGTCTAGCTTTGCTATGTCACTCATTATAGAAAAATGTTAATATAGGTGCCTAGATAGACGAAAACAATAAAACTAACAATAATAAGGTCATTTATGAGCCTAGCCATATTCAAAAATAAAAACAAAAAATCATCCGAAAGTAAACCGTCCAAAGATTCAGCAACAAGTTACTCTAAGAGTCAGATTAATATTCGTACGGTTTCTAAAGCTAGAAGTTGGGTAGCTGAGCTTCCTATGACTGATATGGGGGAAACTACTCGCCGTATTTTTGCAGCTATAACTGTTTTAAATCAAGATACTTTACCTCCACAGGTGAGAATAGATGTAACTGAAGTTCTACTTCCTTACGTGAAAATGATTCTCGAGAACCTAGATAGGCACTTTCTTAGCCGGTCATTTCCTTTACCAGAGAGAAGTCAGAAAATATTTGACTTGAAAAGGTCATTGATAATGGAGTTGGCAGGTTCCTATCAATTAGCATCATTAGATATGCTAACTAAAAAAAGTATTTCTCGTAAAAAATTGATTATTTCGATTGGAAGAGCCATCCAGTATATGAGTATGGTGATACTAAATGATTATAGTATTTATGCTAAAAATGAAAAAACAATATGGCATGACATACATCATTTATACCTTCTAGCTTGTGAAAATGATATTGAAAATAAAGATATACCTCGTAAAGATGATGTTAATGGTGAGATTTTTTCAATTGAAGAACAATATAAACTTATTAATATAATTGCACTCTCAGCACCGAATACACTTCGGGAATCTGAAGTGATGCGTGTCAGAGAGTTCTTCATTCAAACTTTGGGCGAAGTTGTTGTCATGTCTGATGCTTCAAACGTACAAAGTAAATATGCTCATATAGCATTAATGAACAGTGATGAACCAGCAACATTAATGCCTATAAGTGATCTTTTAGATTCACCAACAAGCCGAATTTTTGATTTGTCAGCAGTAATACATCATCTTGATCAATTTGTCAGTTTAAGTGAAAACTCCGATTTAGGAAAACATAGTAAATGGCCAATGCTGACACATAGCTTAGCAAAGCGTTTAGTATATGTTTTAACAACTATACGAAATAGGCGTTATAAACGATTTCCACGAGATGATAAAGCTCTTCTAGCAATAAGAATGCCTGATGTTATCACTATGATACGTGATAATGATACTGAGTCATTCTTGGATCAAGTGAATGATGATGTTGAGGATGATAATATTTATGAAGCACTAGCTGCTGAAGAGTCAGTTTCAAGTCCTTGGACTGAAATTGATGTAGAGTCTTTAGCTGAAGACAGAGCCATAAATATTTATAGTTGGAAAATAGAAAACAGCAGTTCTGGTGGATATGGCTTATGCCAGATTAAAAACGAAAAAAGCCCCGCTCGCGTTGGCGAGTTAGTAGCCATCAAAGACCCTAAAGATAACGCTGGATTATGGCAAATTTCTGTAGCAAGGTGGATGGATTCATTCCAAAAACAAGGTTTACGAATGGGTTTAGAGGTGTTGTCATTGCACGGCATGATGGTGACAGCAGAAAGTGTCACTAATCGAGAAATAACCCAAAAGCTTCCTTTAGAAGGTATATTACTACCAACAATAGATGGAGCTAGAGAAGAGGCTAATTTAATTTTTCCTAGTTTTATTTTCCAGCAAGATGATGAATTGACAATAACATTTGGTTCTCGTCAACAACTTGTAAGACTAAACTCTTTGGATGATACAATAGGAAACTTTTCCTACTGTAGCTATGAAGTACTGGATAAAAAAGATGCTCCGGAAGGAACGCTTGAGTCGTATGATGATATTTGGGAGTTTCTATAAGAGTAAGCTTTAAGGAGAGCTATCGTTATTACTGGTGTGATAGCTACTAATATTGATTTCTGATCCTTAAAGTTTTTCAGAGTAGTTACTCGTAGAACATTTTTAATTGAGTTATTATTCTTTAATAAAGAAAGACTTAGTTAACCAATTGTAACAATTTGTTCATATTTGTAAACTAAGGGGATAGTTTATGAATATGAACATATCCGTGATACTTACACACATATATCAAATAATTTAATAGAAATATAGCTTGAGGAAGATTTAAATTGGATAATTTTTTACCATTTGCTTTACCTTTGATTGGTGATGACGAAATATCAGAAGTGGTTGATACTTTAAAATCAGGTTGGTTGACAACGGGTCCTAAGTCAGCAAGATTTGAAAAAGACTTTGCTAATTTTGTGAGTGCATCTAATGCGTTATCTGTAAACTCTGCAACATCTGGTCTACATTTAGCGTTGGAAGCCATCGGTATTGGCGAAGGCGATGTTGTTATTACTACTCCTTATACATTTACTGCTACAGCAGAAGTTATTCGTTATCTTGGTGCAGATCCTTTACTGGTAGATATAGACCCTAAGACTTTCAATATCAATCCTAAATTAATTAGGGAAGCTATTGAAAAAAATGATAAAGTTAAGGCAATTCTGCCTGTTCATTTTGCGGGTCAATCCTGTGATATGGATGAGATTATGAGTATTGCACAGGAGTTTGATGTCAAGGTAGTTGAAGATGCTGCTCATGCTCTGCCTACGACATGGAAAGGAAAAACAATAGGCTCAATTTCTGATATCACTGTTTATAGTTTTTACGTTACAAAAACGATTGCGACAGGTGAGGGCGGAATGATTACTACTGAGAATGAAGATTATCTTTCTCGAATGAAAACCATGCGCTTACATGGCATTAACCGTGATGTTTTTGATCGATATACTTCTGATAAACCATCGTGGTTTTATGAAGTTGTAGAGCCTGGGTATAAATACAATATGACTGATGTTGCAGCATCAATTGGTATACATCAATTAAAACGAGCGAAAGAGTTTCAGCAACGACGTGAATGGATAGGTGAACAATACACACAGGCTTTTGCAGGTCTACCATTAACAACCCCATACGTAGCTTATCCCGATGATACACATGCGTGGCATTTATATGTTTTACAGCTTGATTTAGAGTCAATCTCTATTGATAGAGATAAGTTTATTGAATTAATGGTTGAAGAAGGGATAGGAACAAGCGTTCATTTTATCCCTCTCCATTTACAACCCTATTGGCGTGATAGATACGATTATCAAGAAAATGACTTTCCTGTTGCATTAGATGTTTTTAAGCGAGCGGTGAGTTTGCCTATATATCCTAAAATGACAGATGCCGAGGTTGATAGAGTGATAGCTGCGGTTAAAAAAGTGTGTAAAAGTGTGGCTAACAATGATTAAAAAACGAATATTCGATTTGTTTTTTGTAATTCCTGGTCTACTCGTTTTATCACCGGTGCTAATCATTATTGCTTTATTAATAAAGTTTAAAGATGGTGGGAATGTATTATTTAAACAGGTTAGAGTTGGTAAAAATGGTAAACATTTTAAAGTATTAAAGTTCCGTACCATGGTTATTAATGCTGAAAAGTTAGGTAATAAAGTTACCACAGGTAATGACCCACGAATTACTGCTGTGGGAAGTACCTTACGTAAATATAAACTAGATGAACTTCCCCAGTTATTTAATGTACTAATGGGTGAGATGAGTCTAGTTGGTCCAAGACCTGAAGTACCTGAATATGTAGAGTTTTATCCAAAGGATACTCGGGATATCGTTTTATCCGTACCGCCTGGGATGACCGATAGAGCATCTATAGAATTTGTGAATGAAAATGATTTACTTACTAATGCTGAAGATCCCGTGAGTGAGTATAGGAACAAAGTTCTGCCGATTAAGCTAGATTACTATGTCGACTATGTAAAAGACCGCTCACTTTGGTTGGATTTCAATTTAATTCTAAAAACAGTAGTTGCCATTTTTTAACTGTTTTTTATTTTGATAAGGACAGTCCGCTAGGAGTCTCTAATTGGACTTAATTAGAGACTCCTTAAACAACTTATAAGGCTTATAGAAACCAATTTTATGTTAAGTAAATTGAAAATATTTTTTCTTCACAGGTCACGTAGTCAAAAACGCTTAATCATGATTGCACTTGATGCAGTGATGTTGCCAGTATTGCTATGGATAGCATTATCTCTTGGGAATAATACATTTATAGTTCCCGTTCTAGAAGAAATCATCCTCTACTTTCTTCCCATTGTTATTTTCTTTCCAATACTCATTAAAACTGGCTTATATAAGTCTGTATTACGCGGTTTTCAAAATAAAACTATTATTAATATTCTCATTGCCACCCTAGTTTCTACTTTAGGGTGGGCTATGATTACAAAGTTAATCGGTTTTTCAATTTTGACTAAATCTAGTGTCATTTTGTATTGGCTTAGTACGTTTACCTATATGGCTGGAAGTCGCTTACTTTTCCAATATTGGTTGTATGGTGATAAAAAAAATAGGGATCAAAGTAAACGCGTTTATATCTATGGTGCAGGTGTTGCAGGTACGCAGCTTGCTGGACTACTTGCGGATGATAATTCATACAGTGTAGAAGGTTTTATCGATGATGATGCATCTCTTAGAGGCTGGAATATTTCTGGTATGAATGTAAAAAGTTTTGATAAAACTGCCCCTATTCTAATAGAAGAAGATGCAAATACAGAAGTCATTATTGCTATGCCATCTGTTGAAAGATCAAAAAGACAGTTTATCATTGATAGATTGGAACCTTTTCCTGTCAAAGTCCGCACTATTCCAGCAGTAGCAGATTTTACCAGTGGTGATTTACGAGTTTCAGATATTAAAGATATTGATATTGATGATCTTCTAGGTCGAATCCCCGTGAAACCAGATAGTAACTTACTACCTGCCAATATTTCAGATAAAGTTGTATTGCTTACTGGTGCAGGTGGTTCTATAGGCTCTGAGTTATGTAGACAGGTGCTACAACTTAAACCTAAGAAAATGATTTTGCTTGAGCTCAGTGAGTTTGCTTTGTATCAGATTGAACAAGAACTTACAGAAATCATGTCCAATCTCGAAGAAGAAATTGAAATAGAACGGATATTAGGTTCATGTGGAGATCAAGCTTTACTGGATAGGTTATTTACACGTAACAATGTTCAAACCGTCTACCATGCAGCCGCATACAAACATGTTCCCTTAGTAGAAGAAAATCCCATTGCAGGTTTAACAAATAATATTTTTGGTACTAGAACACTTGCGCGCACATCTCTTTCATCAAATGTTGAAACATTTATTTTAATTTCAACAGATAAAGCCGTACGCCCAACCAATATAATGGGATGTTCGAAACGTATTGCTGAGATGGTTCTTCAGTCTCTTGCGGATAGTCCTAACTGTAAAACAACTTTTTCGATGGTACGTTTTGGTAATGTGCTTGGTTCTTCTGGTTCTGTTGTTCCTAAATTTAGACAACAAATTGCTGATGGTGGTCCGATTACTGTAACTCATAAGGATATCACGCGTTACTTTATGTCGATTCCTGAGGCTGTACAGTTAGTGATACAGGCAGGGGCGATGGGTCAGGGGGGCGATGTATTTGTTCTCGATATGGGTGAGTCTGTAAAAATCTGTGATTTAGCAACTAAGATGATAAGGTTATCAGGGTTGAACTTGAAAGACGAAAGTAATCCTGATGGCGATATAGAGTTAAGATACTCAGGCTTACGACCTGGGGAGAAGCTTTATGAAGAGTTGCTCATCGGCGATAACGTAAAGCGAACAGAACATAGCCGTATAATGCAAGCGAATGAAGAGTTTCTAAGTATCAAAGAGTTAAACAGTCTCTTAGAGAAACTAAATACTGCACTATTGAGTGATAATGTCGAGACCATCAAGAAGTCATTGAAGACGGTTGTTAGTGGCTATACACCTTGGATTTTTAAAGACAATGATAAAAATATCGATAAGGATAATATCAGTAAAGAGACTTCCAATATCGTACCAATTAATAGATCCTAATTAGTTTTTTTATTGAGATAGTTTCATCGTTTAGACGTAGAATGTACCCCTCCCACTTGAATTTATAGTCTTCATATCTGTAGAGTGAAGTTAGAAAAAGCAAATGAATTTGTGTTGAATATATGCTTACTCTCAGCTTGAAGCGGTCAACTGAGGAATCTAAGTTAAAGGTTTGTTGTCCTTATATCTCTTAAAAATAAAAGATTGTCGGGTAAGCACTGTTAATTATAATAGCCTCAAGTATTGTTCGACTCTATGGGATCACGTGGTTTACATTGTATTTTTATTGGTCAGAGCAATCGTTTATATTCTGATTTAATAGACGTTCTTAATAAAACGCATATTCATTTTCGAATTAATGCAGTAGATTCTAAAACGATAGAAATTGAAAAAGCACTTAGGAACTTAAAAGACTCTACGCTTATATTCCTTCCCGATGATTCTGCTTATCCTTTAGATTGCTTGTCAGATCTGATTTGGCAACATAGTTTAGATGCAACCGTTGTTATATTGACAAAAACATCTAGGACTACCTCACTAAAGACACCGTATAACAACACACAGTTCGCTAAAGTTAACTTCGATTGTAATAGCAAAGATACACTTTTGTTCTTTCAGTACTTGATTCAAATGGTGAAATTAAAGTCAGACTTTCGCCGTAGTAAACGACTCTTGAGTATTTCAGAAAAAAGGGGACGTTACTTAGTTGAGACAAGTCGTATCGCAATTGCTTATATCTCCAGAGATATCCATCTCTTTGCCAATTCTGCTTACCTTAGATTATTTAATATATCATCAAAAAGTCGCTTACACAGTTTTACGATTAGTGACTTTGTAGTTGAAGATGAACATCAATTGTATAATAGTTATTTGGATGATCAGATAAAGTATACAAAGGATGAACACTCGTTAATCATATCCATGAGGAAGAAGAATAATGAATCATTTCGAGCACGAATAAATATCATTCCTTCAGTATATAGAGGAAGAAAATGCTTGCAAATTTGGGTGCAAAACTTAACTGATTACTACCAGAATACGACTAGTGATAGCCCTATTGCAGAACTAGATGAAACGCCATTAAATAGTAGAGTAGGTTTTTTAAATGTTGTGAAGTCAAATAAGACTTATGAGAATATACTGCTTAAAAAATTACTTAAGTCCAAAAATATTAGTATAAAAACTCAAGTATTAACTAACTTGAAGGACATAAACTCCAAGAAAAACAAACAGAATTTTTATTTTTTGTCTTTGAATAAGTCTGAACTACAAACTGAGAGTATCAATAAATTACTTTTAAAGGCTTCTGATGGTGATCTATTTATTACTAAGAAGGTATTTTGGGATAAAGTTAAACTGAGTAGAGTGTTTCATATTCTTTTAGAAAAGGATTATAAATATAATCAGTACTTAGTTAACCTTAGCAAGGAATCTCTTAAAAGTAGTCTTTTTTTAAAGTGGTTAGAGTCTGCTTTGCACAAAATAGGGGATAAAAGCTCTTATCTGACTTTTAATTTACCAACACAGCTCGATGATAACCATAGACAAATGTTTCTTCAGTTTACTAGTCTAATAAAATCAATGGGGTGCAAGCTCGCCTTGTGTGGTTTTTATGTTTCAGCTGAAACGGTACAACTTCTTAAACATTTAAAGCCAGATTATGTTTGTTTGTCGTTACGCTGGATCAGTATAATTGAAGACAATAATAAAAAGGAAATCAGTCTCAGTAGAGTGATCAGAAAACTAGAATCAAGAAATATAAAAGTTATTGCACCTTGTGGTTCTAACTTAGAAATGAAGAGATTATTTATACTTTCTGGGGCTTCCTTTTGTCTGGAAAAAAATGCAAAGCAATAGTGTTGCTTGTTATAATGTTTACGAATAGATTTATAGTAAATTGTTGGACTATCACCTAATTATTAAAACTTTCAGAAAATTTAATTTCTTTATTAAATTAGTTTAAATACGCTGACAAAATAAATCTGAATTTAAAAAAATGATAAGCAATAAATAAAAATAAGCAGGCTAATTATGCACATTGTACATGTAATAGAACCGATGGAGCACGGAGTGTTTGTTTGGGTTGTTGATATGGCTAATCGTCTGGTGAACGATGGTTATAAAGTCTCTGTATTACATTCTATTCGTGAAAACACACCTGAAAACTGGCGAGAAAAATTTGACCCGAAAGTTGAGTTGCATCACGTGCAAATGAGTCGTTCAATCGACCCTGTTATGGATATTAAGGCTTTAATAAAACTGACTAAATATATTAAAAATCTCAATCCTGATGTGATTCATACGCATTCATCAAAAGGTGGTTTTTTAGCACGCGCAGCGGGTTTTATTTTAGGAAAAAATAAGCAATTACTTTATACATCACATGCTATTCATTACCCTTTAATAGAAAACCCAGTTAAACGTAAATTGTACAAGTATTTTGAACATATTGGCTACTGGTTGGGTGGAAAAATTGTAGCATGTGGTAAAGAAGAATTTGAAATTATTAAAAAAGATATTACCCATGGAAATACCGATCGATTACTACGAATCAGTAATGGTATTGATATACAACAACTGACTGCCAAAGACTATGCAATTAAAAATGAAAAAATTAAAGTTGGTGTATTAGGTCGGATCTCATTACAGAAAGATCCTAAAGTGTTTGCAAGAATTGCTCATAATATCTATCAGAAAAGAAATGATATTGAGTTTATTTGGATTGGTGGTGGTGAGAAAGAAGATGTGGATTTGTTAGAATCTGTAGGTGTCTCTGTGACTGGAATGTTAGACCGTAGTGAAGCTTTGGAATTATTGCCTTCACTGGATATCTATTTTCAAACATCTGCTTATGAAGGTTTATCTCTAGCATTGTTGGAAGCTCAAGCTTCTGGAATTCCTGCCGTCGTTACGAAAATCCCCGGTAATGATGAAGTTGTACAACATGCAGATACGGGCTTTGTTGCAGCAACAGAAACCGAGTTAGAAAATTATCTAGAAAAATTAATTGATTCAGAAAAACTTCGTATAGAAATGGGGAAAAAGGCTAAAAACTATACTGAAGAGTTCTTTTCATTATCGGCTATGGCAGATCAGTATAAAGCTGAGTATGCTAAATTACTGGAAGAGGGACAATTTATTAAGCAGAGCGCATAGAGTAAGCTGCTAAAACTGTTATTTAATAAGATGGCACCCCCCCCTTTTTTGTATAATTAGTTAACAAAGAGTAGATATAAAATTTAATTTAAAGGTCCTTGCTGCTACCGTAGAATAGTCCTAAACAGATGAATAATCCTCAGCACGTTTTATCCAACGATCTATCAATGGATCAACCCTATCAGGGTATTTTTCTAACATCACTTG
>VAPK010320540.1_pt1 | contig 13130 bp, 14 predicted proteins | sample 3395031 | NCBI WGS metagenome assembly VAPK01 (sample SAMN08290443, study PRJNA428436) | hydrothermal vent metagenome | isolation source: Deep-sea hydrothermal vent chimney 1 | place: Pacific Ocean: Juan De Fuca Ridge | reverse complement strand
CAAAATAAACGATTTTACACTTGTTTTATAGTATTTATCACACTTGAATAAGATTTGTTACACTGTAGTGTATAAAACTAAGGACGAGCTAGGGTATTAACGGTGTTGCTCACCTTGGAGCGTTTTAAATAATCGGCCAGTAAACTCACGACACCGATGACTAAGACCGTCACAATCTCAATGACTCGCCCTTTTTTTCGGGTTTTACGAACCGTCGCATAGCAAAGATCAGGCGGCAATTTGCCTTCGCTCTCAGTCGCTTTATCCGTTAACGCGGGTTCGGGGATTTCATACACCTTGGCGATAGCCGTTTCATAAGAAGAATGCTCATCGCTGGTAAAAAACAGATCGGTGCGACCCCCGGTTTTATCCTTGACCGCCTGAACTAAGGCCATACATGAGGCGAGCGTTCTTCGCCCTGGTATTACACTGATCATTAGGCGACTTTCCGTATCAATGGCCGTGTGATCCCACTGATCGCCTCTCTCCTTGTCAGCGATATCCGTGTCATCACAATGCTTCTCTTTTTTGAATACAAAACCCCATTTCTCGTCAAACTGGACTTTACGAGTTTGAGGGGGAAAAAACCACGTGCTCATCGTGGCTCGCTTGGGCAGGCTGACCCGCTTTTCTCGCCAGGCGTGTGACCGTATTCTTGTTAACCTTCACTAAGCGGCTTGTTGAGCATGTACCACAGCCTTCGCGAAGATGATCAAAGACACTCAGGGCTTTTTCTTTCGCTAAACGACAATGTTCCAATGCTGTGCCTTTGCGTTCGGAGAAGCGGTTCATGCAGGTCTTGCAACGAATCATTCGGATTTGTTTTGTATGGCCGCTGAATCCCTCAATCCATCGGTGGGGCAACCTTCGCTTTGACAGCAGAAGTGTTCGATGGGATGGCTTATGAGAGATTCTCCAGAAAATCAAGGTAACTCGTTAAATAATAATATAATTTTTGTCGGCAGTCAATGAGAGACACCACCTATTATTGCACTAGGTTTGTTTTACATTGACGGGGGAATCCAACATACTATCAATTATTTTCAGATATGGTCGCAATCGACTTTCCCATGAAAATAATTTTTGACAAATCTCATAACCCCGCTTAGAAAAATAAATCCACTTTTTATCGTCTACTAACAATTCATCAAGTGCAAGTGAAAAAGTATCCACATTATCAATATCAGCAAGAAAAACATCCATTTTACTTAGTATTTTTTCAAACCCTGAAAAAGCTACTTGAGAACAGATAACCGGAACCCCGCAAGCCATAGACTCTAATACTTTATTTTGCATTCCTGCGCCATAACGAATGGGTGCTACAGAGACAAAGCATGTTTTCAAGAATCCTCGTGGATTCTTGACTTTCCCAGTTAGCGACACTCGTGGATTCTTTGCGACAATGTTTTTTAGGCGCGGACTAGGATCTGCACCAATGATAATAAATTCAGCTGTTGGATGTTGCGCTAAAAACTGAGGAAAAACTGCCTGTATAAAAAATTCGGCGGCATCCTCATTTTGCTTACTGCGCATATTTCCTAGAAAAGCGATTCGTTTACCAGATGGTCGTTTTGAGACTGGTTTTTTACATCTGTCTACACCATTTGGAATAACATGCACTTTATCAGCAGACCTACCTGTCAACCGTTGCATAAGAAATAATTTATCGGTATCACTGACGAGTACTGTGTGATTTGTTTTGTCAATACACATATCCTCGTATTGCGGTAACCGTCTCTGCTCAATTTTATACATCAACTCTAACAACGATTTTGGCGTTTGCAATCGTTCATAATTAAGGGAAATGGCATCTGTCATCTCAAGTATTATCGGAATTTTAGCCTCTACACAATAAGGGAGCATTCGAACAAGATGACACAATACAACATCATAGTCATTCTCCTTCAATAGCTGTTGGCATTTACGTCGTCCAGCTAGATTGTTAAAGTACCCCACTTGCAAGGGCTTGCCAGCAACGAGAGCAACCAATGTTCCCCAAATTTTCAACAGTTTTGATTGTGCAAAAAAAAAGGCACGTCCATATGGCCATGCCTCTTTAATGGGTTGCTCTATCAATGACACAATATCAACTTTAATACCACTGAGTGCGAAAAACTCGGCAATTTTCAGTATTCTGACTTTTTCTCCACCGATTGGTGGCAGCGGATATCGCCCGGTAATAAGTAAGATTTTCTTTGACATCCTATGCTCAATTTTTTGTAAAGTGACCTATGTTTATATCACTCTTCAGTAAAATGTATTCAGTTACACCGACTTTTCCCATGTATGCCAAAATTGATTAGCAATAGCACTAAATCCGGCGAGCGAATATTTTTTTACTTGATCTAAACCTTTTTTAGCTAACACATTACGCAATGTTTTATCATTCAATAATAAAAGTAATTTATCAGCCATATCTTCACTATCCCATGGATTAAAAAGCAAAGCAGCATCTCCTACTATTTCAGGCATAACGGAGCAATGACTGCAAGCAATAGGCGTACCTGCTGCCATTGCCTCTAACAAAGGGATGCCAAATCCCTCTTCAAGCGATGGGAAAAATAAAACACAAGCGTTAACATATTTTTGATCGAGCACATCTTGACTCAAATACGGGTGTAACAACACAAGGTCTTTAATGCCAAGTTGTTCTGCAACACGTTTGATAGCAGCATGGTGTGGTAGCCGTACACCTACTATTTCAAGATGCACTTTCACGCTTATTTTTTTAACAACGAAAGCAAACCCTTTCAATGCTTGCTCTAAATTTTTGTTCGGTGCCTCCCCTCCGACTATTAGAATAAAATCTTCGCATGCTTGCTTTGTCAAAAAACAATATCGCTCAATATCAATCGCATTAGGTATGACATAAATTTTTTTAAGTGGGACATTAAGCCTTTCATGTATCTGCTGCTTTGAGTATAGTGAAACTGTGATAATCACTTTTGTATATTTAGCAAATAGCAATACATTGGCCGATCGATACAAAAAACCAATATTTTGTAACATTGATATAGATATTCGACAATTTTTTAAGTTATCTAAAAAAATCAAATCGTGAATAACTAATATTGTTCTACGAACTAATACCAGTGGTAGTGTATTATAAGGAGAAATTGACCACCAATATCGCCCCAATAAAAAATAAATTGGATAAATAAATTGTTCCCATATCGGATACATTGCACCTGCATGTAGGTATTTAGGTTTTTTGATACTGATATTATTGTTATCTTTTGTCAACAAACCAACGAACCGAGCCATCCCACGCGGCTTTACAGATACATAAAAACCATCACACAGTATTTTATATTTTTTCATTATTTATTTTTTCGCGATCAACTCAATGTGAGTTGAATAACTACGGGATAAAATAATAGAAAGTGCATTCTTTATCCACCCTAACCGCTGATTACGATAATAATACGATCTAGGCAAAAAATTAATATTGGCTTTAGATATAACATGAAATCCTACACTTTCTAGCGAATGGGAAAGTTCATTGATATCATAATAACGCATATGCCCTGGATAGAGCGAATCTTCTGTCTCTATAGGGTCTAATATCGATTTACCTAAAAGTGATTTTACAATATAACCATAATAATATGCATTATTTGTTGTAAGATATAATATAGATTCTTTACGCATTTTTTTATACATATTACGCAAAGCAAGTACAGGCCTGCGCAAATGTTCAAATATTTCTTGAAATAATACAATATCAACATCGTCCCACGATATCCCTGAATTATCCTCCTCAATCGAAGCTTCTAAATATTCAATACCATATTTAGTCAATACATTTTTGTATGTTTCAGGAAAAAAACCGTATGCCATATATCGGTTTTCTGAAAAATAATTGATTGCCATACCAGGATAAGATCCTATATCGAGAATAGTTTTATCTTGGGGTAAATTGAGCATGTGTCGTGCCCTTACAAATCGTTCCCCATAAATATCAAGATAATTTTCACCATCCTTAAATAACCCATCATCTTGAGTGATCATCGAAAACTCATTAAGAAAATCACCTTCTAACACAATATTCCCTTGATTTTTAATCATATTTCGGCCAACAATTGATCAAATCTGCTTTTCATCAACACCAGTGAGTACTCTTCTGTAAAACGGTTTAATGATTCTAACGCTAACATCTTTCGTATATCTGCATTATTTAAAATTAAAGCGATTTTTTCAGCAAGCGCAGCTGCATTCAAGGGCTCTACAAGATAGCCATTCATACCATCCTCAATTTGCGCTTTAATCCCTCCTACTCTTGTTGCAACGATGGGAAGCCCTAATGACATCGCTTCCAAGTTTACTATCGGGAAATATTCATTTTCTGATGCTAATACGAAAATATCTGAATTTGCTAATTCAGATAAAACATCTGAAGAATACCCTGTTAATATAATCCGTTGTTCAAGAGCGTTATTTTGCACAAATTTTTGACAATAGTCGAATAGAGGCCCATCACCAACGATTTTAAAAGTAACTTTCTGCTGAGGATATTTATTTGATAATATCGCAAATGCACGCAACAAACCTTCGATGCCCTTTTGTTTATCAAGACGCGTGACGGAAACTACGCACATTTTATTTTTTTCACTACTTTTTTTTCTCGCAAGAATTGGTGTTGGTATCCCAATCGGAATAAATCGCACTTTCTTATTAATAAAAATAAAATCACTTTTTGCAATTTTAGTAAATAAAATTACATATTTCGAGAAAAAAGCACCTACATTCAATAATGTTGCTGCGATCGATTTTTTTATCCAAGTTGATCGTAGGCTAAGTAATGAATGATTAATCGCAATCTTATTTTTGCAAAAAATAAAAGGCGCTAGATAAATAGGTCTTGCCCCATTTAATATAACAACATCAACTTTATCTTGAAAAACTAATTTATTTATCGTAACTAACCACATGAATAATTTAAATACGCCGCTATCTGTGGCTAATTTCAATTGGCGAGTTCCGTTTTCTAATTTTTTACACCCTACAAAGTAAGTTAATTCATGAGTAGCAAAAATTTTCTCCAATAGCTCAACGTATCGTTGCCCACCACCGTATATTTCAGTAAGATCAACAATTAATATTTTCACAAACACTTTCCAGAAGACGCTGGAACAATACTTGCTTTGTTTTGAGATTTCAGCATCAAAATGTATTTATGAAGACTCATAGCAATAACATATAATGCAATTGCATACAGTGGTAATCGAAATAAGGAATTTACCGGATCATAAGCTAACCAACGTGGATATAACGAGTACATCAGGATGACAAAAATAGCTAAATAACGACTATTACTCAGTATTGCCTTATTTGTCATTTTAGCAATAAACATTGCAATTAAAACAACACCAATAAAAGAGCCCCAAAAATAAAAAAAACCAGATATCAACCCACCACCACCTGCGTCTCGCGGCTCCAGTTTTACTAAATATAATGCTGGTTTCCCTTCAATAAACCCAAATCTTGGCGGAATCAGAATTTGTAAAGTTGCAGCACCTATTGACACCAATCGCTCTTTGATACCAAATACACCGTCTATTATTGCAGAATTAATCACATTGGTCGTATAAAAGACTTCACTTTGATTGGTCATTATTTGTCCTGATTCAGTTGAAAATGCAAATAGCTGACCTAACTCGTATTTACCTTCCTTCAAAAAACCAAACGCTTGAAAGCTGACAAGTCCCGCAACAGCTAATATGACTACCGTTCTTAGCTTAAATTTACCATCAACAAACAATAAAAAAACCAATAATGTGAGTTGTAATAATTGAATTCGAAAACCTCGGGTAATTGCAAAATAAGCATAGAATAAATATATACCCAGCAATATCATTTTATATTGCTTTTTTTTAGCAAAACAAAATGCGACAATAAATAACACATAAAAATATTCATAGGCACCTGAAGCATTCGCAGAGTTTTGAACATATGCGTCATAGGTCACAGTAGCATTCAGTGTATAAATGTTTTGCCCACCCAAACTAAAGATAAATACAAGCATCACCAATAATAGACTAAAAAAAATAAAAGGATCATGCTTTTGAGGTATAGCATTGCGAAATATTTTTTTCTGACCCAGTGTTTCTCGAGACACGCTAAGATAAAATACCATTATGAAAAGCGCATGTATTAGTAAAGTACTGTTCATATAGCGAGGGATTTGAAAGTCAATATAAGGTACAATGGGTATTCCAAATACGAAATAAGGTATCAAAATCAAGACATATGTTGATTGAAAAAAATGAAACACCATAATCGCATGATGATTTCGATATGCAATCATAAGCCCAATCGATACCAGGGTCATCATGCCTAACACAACTGGCACAAAACTCTCATCAATATAAGCTCCTCCCCATACTAATAAAAACACACCACCCACAAGTGTTTTTATGTGTGTATGCAAAAAAAACACTACTGTTTTCCTAATATAGAGACCAGCATCTCTCTTAACTTCTTCATGTATTTATAAAGGTTTGACTGATAGCGTATCCTGAATAAACATAAAAAATATAAACTCCGATTTGATCTCAAAGTTATGTCAATTCCTAGCCGTTTCGCTACGATTTTATATCGAGAATAAACTTTCGGACCTTCTCCCGCCGCCTTGCGTGCAATATACAACCAATTGTCAAGTATGGCAACGCTTAATGGCGTATTCTGCCCTATCGTTATTGACTCAAACCAGCCACCGCTATAAGAAAAGTCTACGTATTTAACCGGTAAACGTGGGTCAACGATTCGAGAGAAACGTTGCTTATCGACTTGGTGTGCATCTGAACAGTAAAATGCGAAATATTCTTCCCGTACCCTTTGTCCACTATCAACTAATGCATTCCATTTTTCTTGGCTAACCTGATTAGTATGCAAACGATACCTCAGTAACACTTCTGGTACATTTGTCATTTTATATCCAGTCATCGCCAATCGAGTCCACAATGCATAATCTTCCGAATATTGCATATGCTCATCATACAAATTTTCCTTAGCTACTATAGCTCGTACCATAACCGCAGATTGTGCAAACGCATTGCTGAATAACAATGAAAACTTAATTGCTGTATCATTCTCACGAAAACGCCACACTGATGAACTAATACCATCAAACACTTCGATCCATGAACCACAAACATCAGCACCTGTTTTTTCAAACCACTGCAGCTGCCTTTCAAGCCGATGAAGCAATGCAACATCATCAGCATCAATATGAGCAATATATTCACCCCTGGCTTGCATAATAGCTTCATTTCGAGAAACTGAAACACCGTAATTCTCTCGATTGATAATTTGAATTCGTTTATCCTGTACTGCATAATTTTCTAGGATTTCCAAACTCTGATCGGTAGAACCATCATTTACAATAATAAATTCAAAATTGCTAAAGGACTGGTGAAGAATTGAGTCAACAGTTTCATGCAAATATTTTTCGCCATTGTATACGGGCATTACAACAGAGATTATCGGTGAGATGCTGCTCATATGAGAGAACCTTAATGATTGATACTCAGCATTTAAAAACAATCTCAAGTATCGAATGAGAAATTAAAGTCTGACCCAATTTTCTGGTAATAAATCTCGCGTATCTAATTTATTATTTACAAACCACTCTCTAGGTGCTACCACTATTTTATCTGTCGCTTGATTCAACCAGGCACCCCACCAGCTAAAACTACTATTTGCAATAATATGATGCCGACAAAGACTCATCAAATGCATATCTTGAAAACTTGTTTGCCCGGTATTATGATCAACAAAGGTGCAAGTAGATGCTATTTTCAAATTACTGCGTGCCCAATCAATATCATCTGAAAAAACGTAAAAATGAGGGGTCTCTATTCGTTCCAAAATATACTGAATAGCTAATACATAATAGTCAATTGTACATGTTCCGAACAATTTATTAGCTTGTTTATTTGAAACATAATCACCACGACGAATATGTATACTAACCGAATTCTGTGTGTCAATACATTCAGCTAGATTAGCATTAAGACCAGTTAAACTAACTTTGAAACTAAATTCAGTCCGTAGAATATGCTCTATGGCATGAAAATATTTTTGTGTCTGCCAATACCCGCGTAGATAAATGTTATCAGGAAGTTCATGTAAGGATGATGAAAAATGAAAATGTGGTTCTAACACATAACACTGTCCTCTCAGTAAAGCACCATATCGATTCAGCAGCATCCTTCGCAAATACCGTGTTCGCCAGAAACCCAATAATTTCTCTACATCTTTTTCGGTTGCAACCATTGCCGATATCGAGAAAATATGCTCTAACTCGAAGCCATTATGCAGAGCATAACCCCGTCCATTATCATATTCAGATAAATCTACATACAAGTCTGTTCTATGCCGAACAGCTAATGCTCGTCCAAATGCATATTGAAACATTTGGTTGCCAAGACCGCCAAGAATATGAGAGATAATCATTTTATTTTGAAAAAATATATCAATAAAATTTAGCTCAATATATATTCCATAAAATGGAAACGCAATAAATTCCCGTTTTATGAAACCTCAAGAGTTAAAAGGCTCGATATTGATTATCAAGCACGACTCAACCAGAGTTTTTTTTCTACAAAAATCGTATTTATGAACGTGTCAGCATATACAAAATATCCATTATTTTCCATGTATGCTTGAATTCGTTCATCTTTATTTTGCATACCTGTTACTCCGTATTCTGCACTTTCAACGATAACCACTGTCGGGCGATAGAGCAAAAAATCAATCGATTGAATAATTTGAAAATCTAAACCTTCTACATCAATAGATAATAGATCAATGCCATCAGCAAAATACTGATTTAATATTGTGCAAGTATCGATAACTGGTACTTTTTTTATCTCAACAATTTTGTGCCCAAAATCTTGATAGCGACTTGCTTCTGATTTTGAAAATGTATTCAATGTACGAGCATCCATGATGTAAAAATCAAGTATATCGTCATTGACTCCATCAACTCTAACGCCCATGTTCAAAATTAAATCTCTAGGGCGTTTTTTTTTCAAGTTGATAGCGAGTTCTGGATCAGGCTCAACTAAAACACCAGAACCTTTTTTAAAATAAAAAACAGCAGTATTAGATAGGTAAAATGGATGATGTGCGCCTAAATCCAGATAACGAAAGCCAGACTTTTTTCCGAGCACACTCAACACAAATGTAACAATGCTGTCTTCACCGGATTGAGACCAGCTTTTGTGTTGAAAAAATGAAGATGGTGCATATCGATAAAATTTATTTTGAAAAGCATCAGATAACAATTTTTTCATAGATTTCAACATAAATATGGCTGGCCTTGCTCCAACATAATTATTCTTTTCACCAAAATAACATTCAGAAATTCTAATAATCACACATCATATTCAGACTCCTCCCGTATTTACAAACCGTTTTAACGAAATCGATATTACACCTAATAACAGTAGCACTAGATACATAAGTCGTTCAGCAAAACTAATCGGAAACACTAACGCTAGGACAAGACCAGTCAACGCTACCGATAATATGCCAAAATAAATAATAAAGCTATTTAAAGAGAGTGTTCCATTCTTAATTACTGAGAAATAGCCAAAAAAACAACCTATAAAATTAATCAACACCCAGCTAATTGCAGCTCCTGTTATACCATATGCTGTAATTGCAGGCTGCAAGAAAATTAAACCGAGAACTAAGCCAGCTACATTCACTGCTAATGGATATTTGCTATCACCCATTGCTACCCAATTTATGTAAGGTATATTATAATAGGCATTAATCAGTGACCCAGAAATTAATAATGCTAGCGCAGAACTTGCTGCAACCGAAATATCTTCATTTCTTAACCATAAAGTTAGAAATTCCTGAGGAAAAATAAATAACACAGTTGAAATCGGAAGCACTATTAACGACACTAATGCTAACAAACGCTCATTACTTCTCATCAACGATTTTCTTTCTTTAACAATTTTAGTCAAATAAGGACAAATCGCTCGAGTAATTGGATGGACTACATGTAATACCATTATAGCAACTTGGCTTGCAATCACGTAATAGCCAAACATCTGAATAGAAACAAGACCACTGAGCACAATTTTATCTAATTGAACTGTTAATACCCCAACTACAACCGCTCCTGCCATGCCTAAAGCGAAACGTGCTACCTTTCGCATTTCATTAGTATTCCAGCTTACTGCCGACCGATGTTGACCTGTTTCACGCCAGGCAACGCATGACATCGCAAATGTCTCTAATACTATGCATAGTATAAAACAAATTTGATATACAAAAATTGTTGCTGAAATACTAAAAAGAGCGGTTAGAGTCACTAGATGTTTTAGTGTGACAAAGCCTACCTGAATCTTATTCAGCTTAACTTGAGATTGTGTGCCATTTAAAACACCTACATAACTAGCATTGGGAAACTGAAATAAAAATTGTAAACCAAGCATTTGTAAAGCAGTCGTCACTTGATCTACCGGAACATCCTCGAGATTAAGCCACTGAGTAGCAATTAGCTCCGCAGATATTATTATCACTACTCCACCAAAAATCGCTATCAGCCAATATATTCGCTCGAACCCAAACAACAATTCAGCAAGTGCCTTTCCCCGACCGTCATCATCAACTCTGAGTGCAATCTCGCGGGGTAGAATCTGAGACATACCTGCATCAAGCAAACCTAACACACCATAAACAGTCATACATACTGCAAGTATACCCCATTGCCCAGGACCAAGCAGCAGCAAATAAAAAGGAATGGAAAAAAACTGAATCAATGTGATCCATGCAACACCTGCATAATTCGCAACAACATTACGTTGTAGCCGTGACGAAACTAGCTTTATTAGTTGAGCCAAATTATTTCAATCGAATTTATTAATGGGTCCAGGAATGGAATATGTAAGTTTAAACTGATTTCAGGAAAAATAGACGGGTAGTGCGGATTAAGCGCAGCGAATCCACACGATATGGACAAATAAAAAAAACGGCATAAAATAACTTTTCCTCTGAAAGCAGTTTAAACTTACTGGAATATTTATGTTGAAAAAAAATACTAACAATCAAATATCATTGACATGCTGTGCTTTCTTACACTTTTTTCAAAAATATAAAAATCGCAAGCCCATAGGTTTGCTCAAAAAAATCCTCTTTCTTAACTACAGTCAGGTCTCGTTCAATTCGAAATTTCCCATCATCACCCACCCATGCGAACTTTTCCAAAGTAAGCATAGAGCACATTGATAATATCGTTCGAACAGAAAACACCCTGTGCCCATTAAACTCTACCCGTTCTGACCCCATGGGCACTGATAAATAAAACCTGCCGCCAGTTTTTAAAATCCGTAACATATTTGATAATCCCTTTAAGTGACCGTCTGGATCGATAGGATCGCCATATCTACCTAATCCAAAATGTTCAAGAGCATGGAGACAAGACAATGAGTCGGTATAATTATCATACAAGTCAGGATTCTTCATTAAATCGACTTTTCTAAATGTTATACCAGGTACTAAATCTGAGCCAACTCGTATATCGAATACTTCAATATCTCGAAACGTAGCAACATGAGCAACAAAACCATCAAGCCTTGAACCAATATCAACATGTCGTATAGGCATGTGACCATATATTTTTCGTGCCACATAAAGATCTTGATGAAAATAATGTCCACTCATTGTGCCTGCGCAATCTCGTCTATCATGTAGACATGGATAATTGAAGCGCACCGCCCAACCTTTTGCACAATGTTTAAATTCCTTGTAATCACGAAATAATCTTGGTAACTCACGGAATGCTCTTATTGTCATATATGGGAAAATGCCAAATTGAGCAAACCACAATTTAATTTTATTCATCATCAATATGTTATTCCTAAATACTCAGCAATTCTAAATTTGGTAATGGGTTCGACCTGTGGTTTTATGCATAATCATTCAGTATTGACATATTATCAAAAAGCTAACTGTCCAAATTGTGGTTGCACCGAAACTGTAAAATCGGGAAAAAACGAACATGGAAAACAACGTTTACAGTATATTTCTTTATCAGTTGACTATTGGCCCTCACCTCCCACAATCTCCTTTACCTCACCCAAATTCATTTGGAACATGTTTGCAATCTCTTGGCTCGATAAGCCTGTCCTATAGGCCTGAATTACCATTTTATTACGCTCTTCTACCCGACCTTTCTCTCGACCATTTTCCGCAGCCGACGCGATCTTGCTTTCAATATCGGCGATCGCTTTCATTCTGACTTCATAAACATCCCGCTCTTCTTCATTGAACATACGATCAACCACCTCAATCGCTTTGACAATACTTGGATCCACCGATAATTCCTGCGGGATTCGCCGCTTGTCCAACTCATGGGCACGGGTCAGAAATGTCACCCATCGGTCTAATGCGGTACTGATCTCCTGATAGGTTTTCTTGAATTTTCTTAACTCGATGTAGTGCAATTCAAACAGATCATGTCGATGGTCGTCTTTCCCGGTTCGGGTGTTGATGATATTATGGATGCTATGAAGCTCTTCCTCTCCGGGGACAAAGTTAAAGTCCAAAATATTGATACTGATGGTCTTTTGAGTTCACTAAACATCATGCCTTCGCTCAGTTGTTCGGTAACCAGCTTCGACCAGTAGTAGATGGCACGTTTATCAAAATGCAGATTCTGACCGATCTGCATTTCTATGTTCAACCAGCGCCCCTTTTCATCCAGGGCCTTGATATCGAGTATGGATATTTTTCCTGCCCTATAAATCAGCCAGATTATAGGGATTCTTCAGTTCGATCTCTGTGATGCGCTCCTGCTCAGCCAAGATGACATTAATCAGGGACAGCAACAAGTCTTTGTTTTCTTCGCTGCCAAACAGCTTTTTGAATGCAAAGTCGACTCTGGGGTTTATTCGACACATGTTAGACTCTTTTCGTGAGTCGTGGATCGTGATTTAACAAGATTATTATGCACCCCAGACCAAGATGGTTCGACGTTCATGCGTTTCATCTCGTTGCCAAATCTTTGCATCCCAATCCACCTCTGTACGCCGATCAAATATCATCAAATGCGCATCATCAGCATTACAGCGTTGAGCATAGTCTGCGGTTTGTTCCAAACCTTCTTT
>VAPK010960682.1_pt1 | contig 13136 bp, 14 predicted proteins | sample 3395031 | NCBI WGS metagenome assembly VAPK01 (sample SAMN08290443, study PRJNA428436) | hydrothermal vent metagenome | isolation source: Deep-sea hydrothermal vent chimney 1 | place: Pacific Ocean: Juan De Fuca Ridge | reverse complement strand
TTTTGAATATTGATGAGCATGATTGGTTGAATCATGTGCGTTATTTTGAACGGCAGTTTCCTACGGTTGCGGGCAATATTGATAAGCTTAGAGCGTTAGCGAAACAAACTTCACGGCGTTGGGTTAAGGGTATGGGTTGTGCTTTTAAGGTGACTTCTGCTTAAAGAATAAACAGTGGTTTTAACTAGCTTTAACTACAATCTTGTAAATACACGGGGGGTGCCATTACTTTCAGAGCGAATATAATGGCACCCCCGCCTTCTTTACAAGATTGACACCAAACAAATCCCTAGACCTTATCTGGCCAGTGCCACGAAGGTTCATCTAACATGCCTTGCCCTATGACTTGTGTCTGCCCTAGCTCTTTTTCAAGCTCTATAGCATGACATTGCTGTGATTGATTTAACGCTGCAACAAGTCGTGTTGCATGTGAGACTACCCAGACCTGTGTTTGCTCAGAAGCCTTGATTATAAGACGAGCCAAAGCTGGAAGTAAGTCAGGGTGAAGACTATTTTCAGGCTCATTCAAAACCAACAATGGTGGGGGACGTGGGGTGAGCAATGCTGCGACTAATAATAAATAGCGTAACGTACCATCAGATAACTCAGATGCTTTTAGTGGCCTTAATAACCCTTGTTGGAAAAACTCAATAACAAAAAGCCCTCCCGCTTGTATATCTATTTTTAATGAGCAACCAGGAAATGCATCACTAATAGCATCACCTAAGGCTTCACTATCGCCTATCTCTTTGATTGTTTGTAAGGCTGCCGCTAAATCACTGCCATCATGATTTAATACAGGCGTTCTTGTGCCGAGTTGTGGTTGTCGAGAAGCAGATTTCGAGTCTGTATTAAAATTATCATAGAAACGCCAACCACGGATGGTTTCACGCATTTGTACTACTTCAGGTGTTTTAGCTGTATCCGCAACCTGCGAGAACATGCTATCGAATGTGTTTAAATGTTGGGCAATCACCTTCCAGCTACGACCTTCACGCACCTTAACCATCGGTGCATTTCGATCCACTAAAGCAGTGGCAGGACGATAGCTATCCCCAGCCCAAATTACTTCACGTTTAATTTCTGGGTCGAGCGAGAAAAATGATAGTGATGCAGGTGGCACCCCCATCGATATTGAATATCCAAAATCCTCAGCGGCAAACCCTAAACGCATGCGCTTACGTTTTTGTGAGACCGTGCCTTGTATTGGAGCATTTCCTGTTTGCATCTGCCGCGAGAGTTTTTCAGGTCCCGCCCAAAAAGTAGACTCCAGTCCGCCCTCTTTCGCTAGTGCATTTACCACGCCTCCCTGTGCAGTTTCTGCTAATAACCTAAGTGCACGATAAAGATTTGATTTACCACTGCCATTTGGTCCAGTAATCACATTCAACCGCCCTAATGGGATGACCACATGAAATAAAGAACGGTAGTTACTGACGGCAAGTGTTTTTAACATTTATATGTTTGAGTTTGGTATTATTCCAGCAATCATATACTGAATCATGGATACTATAAAATGCTAAATCCTGACGTTATTGAAAATGATATTGTTCTTTCTGCCTTGCAAAAGTATTCACAAGAAGTTCAAGATAATCTAATGAATATACGCCGGCTTATTATTGAAGTAGCGCAAGAAGATGCTGAAATTGGTGCACTCGAAGAAACTCTAAAATGGGGAGAAATCAGTTATCTAACTAAAAATGGCAGCACAGTTCGCCTAGCATGGGCGGCTTCTGCACCTAAGCAATATGGAGTTTATTTCAACTGCAAAACCAAGCTTGTAGATACATTCAAAGAAATTTATCGTGACACTTTTGAATATGAGACAAATCGAGCCATTATATTTACAAACAAACAAGTAATACCTGTAGAACCACTAAAGCATTGTTTACAATTATCACTGACTTATCATAATATTAAGCATCTTCCTCTATTGGGCGCCTAATATTTTTTAAAAAATCATCAAAAATGACTAATAAATACCTTGAGATCACAGCAGTACTTCTGTTAAAATCCCCGCTCTTTGATTTCTGAAAAATAATTTACGAGAATTTTCTTATGCAAGCCGATATACACCCAGATTACAATCAAGTCGTTTTTCAGGATCTTGCGAGCGACTTTAAAATTTTGACGCGTTCTACACTATCTTCTAAAGAAACCATCAAATGGGAAGATGGCAACGAATACCCACTCATTAAAGTGGATATTTCAAGTGCTTCTCATCCTTTCTATACAGGTAAGCAGAACACTAAAACAACCGCTGGTGCGATTGATAAGTTTAACAACCGTTATGGCAAGAAATAAAGCAACGAAAAAGCTTTACAGTTTTTTAAGAAAAGCACTCTTTATGAGTGCTTTTTTTTTGCTTTTAAGCTTTCCAAAACAAGCACTTTACGCAGATAACTGCACTAGCGAAGAGCTATCGGCACCAGAAAGTGCTGCAGTGAAATTTGTTTATGATGGCGACACCTTACTATTAACAGACAAACGTAAAATCCGCATTATTGGCATAGATACCCCTGAAACTAAGCATCACAAACAAAAAGGGCAGCCTTACGGTGCTAAAGCAACAGAAGCCTTACGTGCCTTATTAAAAAGGCACAACAATCGTATCCAACTTCGCTTTAGTAAGCAACGACGAGACCGATACTCTCGCACGCTCGCGCATGTGTTTTTAGCAGATGGAACAAATGTTTCCAACTGGTTACTCGAACGTGGTTATGCCGCTGTCCTACCTTTTCCACCCAATATCGTGTTAGCAAACTGCTACAAAACTGCAGAAGAAAGTGCGCAGTTGCAATCCATAAAAATTTGGCAATTAGAATCGAGACTTATTAAAGAAGTTACAGATTTAACGAAACGCTTCAAAGGCAACATTCGCCTAAGAGCAACAGTGAAAAAAATCAAACACAATAAAAAATACCTTACACTAGAACTAGAAAGCAATTCTAAACGAAAAATTCTAGTTAAAATTAAGAATAAAAATTTGCGCTACTTTAAGGAGGTTAACCTAAATGACCTGACTGGTAATACTATAATAATCACAGGAAAGTTAAAGAGTAAACGAAAAAAATGGATAATTTATCTTAATCATCCTTCTCAATTATCACTCCCTCAAACAACTTATTATTCGCCTAACTCAGAAATTAACAGTAAAGTTGCTCCTACTATAAAATGGAGCAAGCCCGATTAAGTTTGCCTTAGTGAAATAATCATCCGCATTAAGTCTGATAAAGTACGAGCTTCCATTTTCTCCATCACCTTAGAACGATGAGCCTCTACAGTGGATTGTGAAATGATTAATTCACTGGCGATATTTTTATTTTGCATCCCGGTAACCACCAGCTCCATTACTTCTTTCTCGCGGTATGTCAAACTATCTACTTTTGTCTGAATTTCAGCTAGTTTCGTTGCTTTTCCGCGCTGCTCTGCATCTCGCTCAATAGCAATATGAATACTGTCTAATAACTGCTGTTCATTAAATGGTTTTTCTAAAAACTCTGAAGCGCCCAACTTAACAGCGCGTACCGCCATCTGCACATCTCCATGTCCTGTAATTATAATTATAGGTGGATGCAGAGGCTCATGATCATTCAAATATTCTTGTAAGGTCAAACCACTCATACCCCTCATTCGGACATCAAGAATCAAACATCCAGGGCGCGCAGCATCAAAGCTATCCAGATAAGCCTGTGCTGACTCATACGTTTCTGCGTTTAAACCCACTGATTCGATCAACATCTTTAGAGAATCCCTGATTTCCTCTTCATCATCTACAATAAAAACAGTAATTTCCGCACTCATATTTTTCTCTCTTCAAGGTTTTCGTAGTACTCAACAACAGGCAAATCAAAACTAAAACTCATCCCTCCCTCAGGGTTTGTAGTAATGATGATTTCATCATCATGAGCCTCCAGAATACCTTGACTGATAGACAAACCTAAACCCATTCCTTGTTCTTTAGAAGTTACAAATGGATCAAATGCTTGATCAAGCATATCTTTATCCATTCCACAGCCTGAATCACTTATTTTAATTCGCACTTTATTCGGCTCTACAGAAGATGTTTTAATCAATAAGTCTCTTTTGTTATTAGAGACCTCCTCCATTGATTCAACAGCATTCTTTACAAGATTTAACATAACCTGTTCAATTTGAGTATCTTGAGCTAAAACTAACTTTACGGATGTATCTAAATCCATCACTAAATTAATTTGTTTTTTTGATATTTCTGCGCGCATCATATCAACGACCATATCAATCATATTTTTTAAATTAACAGGCTTTTTTTCTGGTAATTCTTTTTTCACAAAATATCTAATTTGCTTAATCACTGCACCTGCACGTTCTGCCTGTTTTGAAATTTTCCCCATGACAGCTGAGCACTGATCCCTTGTTGAATCACCACTTCCGAGCATCCTCATACAGGCATTAGAATAATTACTAATCACAGTTAATGGCTGGTTAAGCTCATGAGCCATACCTGATGCCATTTCACCTAGAGTACTTAACCTTGCTACATGCGCTAGTTGCAGCTGATGCTCTCTATTTTTATCCTCTATCAACTTTGTTTCTGTGATATCACGAAATACAACAACACTTCCTATCGTTTCGTTACCCTTCCCTCTTATAGCTGCACTACTATATTCTACCACTATAGATGTTCCGTCTTTTTTCCAAAAAGTATCATCTTTAATATAGCGTGACTTACTATCTACGAGTGTTTTCCTAACAGGACAATCTGATGCTGCGTGAGGTGACCCATCAGCATGAGTATGGTGCAACATATAGTGTTGATTTTGCCCAATAAGCTCTTCCTTACGCCAACCCGTTATCTGCTGCAATGCTTTATTCACAAAGGTGCACTTACCCTCTAAATCCACACCATAAATTCCATCTCCGACAGAATTTAATATATGCTCGTAATGTTTTTCAAGGCGCTTTTGTGTGCGCTTTAAATGCTTATTTCTTTGCATTTCTGCTGAAACAAAAATACTTAGTACAACCAAAAATACTAATGCTAATAATACCCAATACCAGTATTTTTTGAGGGCATCTTTAAGTGTAAAAATACCAATCACATCATAGGGAGGAAGGTGTAATTCCTGAAAAATCTCATGTATTTGCTGGTAATCTAACGGGAGGTCCCAGGATCCATATTTTGCCGCTAAAGCTGCAGGGTGCCCTTTAGGCATAGAAAACAATGCTAAGGCTACTTCTTTGGCGAGCGTATCTGATGTTTGATGAACCTTACTAAAAGGCCACTCAGGATATAAGCGCGTACTTAAGCTAAAAGGAAACTCGCCAACTTGTTGTGGATTAATAATATAAATATCGTCTAAATCTAGTACACCTGCATTCGACATTCGTTCGAGAATATCTGTCCTTACTGTACCTACGTCAATTTCTCTATTTATAACTGATTGCACTACATGGTCATGGATACCGCCAAACTCTAGTCGGGAGAAATCCTCATAAGGATTAATCCCTTCCTTATTCAGCTCTCGCCAAGCCATTTGAAAACCACCCAATGAAGTTTTATCAACAGCCATAAATGATTTACCACGAAGATCTTTTAATTTAGTAATATCCTCTCTGTCTTTTCGCGCAAAAATCACTCCTCCAAAATTCTTATAGGTTTCACCACCACGCAAATTCTGCATAGTTGCCAATCGAGAAACCCGATAGCGGTATTCAAGATTTACATAAATACCTGGATTTACTAATATAAAATCCACTTTATCATTACTAACCGCATCATCGACTTCATCAAAGTCCAAAGGGATAATTTCAAAATCATAATCTGGTAACTGATTTGTTAGGTAGGCTGCTGTTGGACTCCAAGCATTTAAAGTAAAATCATCTCCACGATGACTCAATACACCTATTTTAATAAATGGAACTTCAGCATAAGATTGACTTGTAAACTGTAAAATACAAATAACAAACAATATCATCATTGTTTTTATACTTAGCATTTTCGGTTGGGCAGTGAATTTATTCATAAGCATGATTATAGCCAGTGAATTAGAATAAAGCGGAGAGTCAGATCATTTTTATATAAATCAAACAAAAAAAAGACCGGTGCAAGCCGGTCTTTCTTAGGATACAAGTGATCTCTTTAGAAAAGAGGACCTGCAGTTTTTGCTAGTTTAGCTTGTGCTTTAATTGCTGCCAATTGCCCGGAAACTACTTTAGCAATCTTAATTGCTTTTTTAGCTTTTCCATCTTTCGCAGCTTTTTCTGCCTTCTTAATCAATTTTCCCATATCACGCCACTCAAACCCAAGGGACTTCGCTTCCTTACGGGCTTTCTTAGCAGCATCTATAGCGCTTGTAGCACCATCACCAGCACTTACTGTTGAAACACTAAATGTTGCAAGTGAAAGGGTTAAAATTGCTAGTAAAAATTTCATTTTCATTTTACTTTCTCCAGTTAGAATTATGTATCAGAGTTACTTGCGTGCGCCAGGACCATTAAGCTCCAAGCCATTCGACATTACAGCTTGAAAATACTCAAGTGCCTTGTACTCTTTACTCTGCGCCTTAAAAGGTTTCGCTCTAACTTGCTTATTACAGCCACCATAACGACGATGTAAAGTACCTAAATTACCCCACTTCGAACGAAATACTGGAAAATGTGATGGATGCCCTAAAGCAGAACTTAGGTTATCACCTCGAATCCATTTGCTTGCGCTATATACATGACAATCAGCACATGAAAGATTTAACTGACCACGCTTAGCATAGAAAAAATTCTTACCTTTGTTATACCAAGCCACTGCCTTCTCTGTTTTAGGCTCAGTAACTATCTTACCACCACGCCCTTGATAAGCGACATAGGCAGATACTGCTGCAATATTACCTTTCTTCCACTTAAAAGGCTTTTCGCCATTATCAGTAAGGCATTTATTAATAGTACCTTCAAGTGTGACAATGTCATCTTTTGCTTCATCATGGTACGGGTATTTAGCTCTTACTTTGCTAACATCCCCAAAACAATCTGTAAAAGATTTTCCGTTCTTGAACTTTTTACTCCAAAGTTCTTCTCCTTTATCTATCGCAATTTCATAAGGAGGAAATTCTTCTATTTCCTGCCATTGTTCACGAGCATCTTTATTAAAGGCATATATACCGTTGACATAATCATCAAGGTCAGCACTTGGCATATTCTTCTTAAAGTAATTTCTAAATGCTTCACGGTCTTCTGCCGGTGAAGCTTGTACAGTAGCGATAGATGTTAATCCTATCGCGAGCACTGCAATTGAAGTTATCAGTTTTTTCATAAATTTCCTTCCTCCTAGCGTCATTAAGTGATCTCTAAATATTAAATATACTAAGAAACCACTTAATGAATTTTACTTAACTGTAGTTTCCAATGTATCACTCTTACCAGTATTATCTTTCCAAGTAAGCTCAACTTTATCGCCTGCTTTTCCTGCATATTTAAAAGATAAAAAAGGATTTTTTGATACAGAACCTGTCCATTCAGCATTCAGTAATGCTTTACCGTTTGCCGATACAGCAACATCATTAATATAGTGTGCTGGGATTTTCTTACCTGTTTTCTTATTCTTGCGAAGACCTGTTTCCATAGGATGCTTAATTAGCGCCTTCACCTGAATCTTCCCACCTTTGTTCTTGGTGCGTAATTTGATAGTTGATTTTGCCATGATATTAGCCTCCGCAGCCGCCTTTAGTTACTTTCACATTGCTCTTAGCTGTATAGAATTTATCACCAGCTTTAACTACAACGATCACGTCCGTAGTTTTTCCCATTTTGAAGCGGGACTTAATTGCAGGCTCTGCACCTTCACCAAAAGTATACTTTGCTGCAAAAGGTGTTGGATTAGCTGCCGTGATCGAAGTGATCTCAGTAGTTCCAGCAATTTCTGAAGTAATACCTACTGGGACTACTGCACCATTTTCTGCAATTTCAGGAGCTTTAATCTTGATCTTATCTGATACAGCCGCATCCGTTGCGCCAAGAGCTTTTAAAATTTCATCAACTGTTTTAGATTCAGCTAAACTTGCAGCAGACGCAATATTCGGGCTTAAAATACCCGCACTTACAGCAACACCAGTAGCGCCTGCTACCACTGTACTTTTTAAAAAACTTCTACGTTTCATTAAATTTATCCTCATTAAACGTTTTAATTAAAATGGTTCTATAACACTCGCTGACTTATAAGCCGTAAACGTAGTCCACAACTAAATCAATTTCTTTTTCTGACATAACACCATGCGGTCCAAAAGGAGGCATCATAGAATTGGGATTCTTTGCTCTTGGGTCTGAAATTTGTGCTTTTAAAACTGCTTTATCTGGAAAGCGAGCTTTCATTGCAATTAACGGTGGAGCAATATTTCCAGCTTGATCTCCACCAGCGATTAAATGACATGCAAGACAGTTTCCTTTCTTTTTATCAAAAGCTAATTGTTTTCCAGTCATGGCTTTTTTTGCGGTTTTATCTGCGATAGCAGTGGAACTTGCAATACTTCCAACTAATGCCAATGCCAATGTTACAGCTGACACTGTATTAAAACTATTTCGCATAATGATCTCCTATTTCATTATTAGGTTTCTTCTGAATTACAATCATCATGAAAATAATTGTAAGTACCGAATTGTAAATAGTTTTTGCGGTATTTAGTACTAAGTCATATAACAAACTTTGTAGGGGTTTTCCTTAATAGGATCGACTTAACTGTTGTTTTTTTGTTTATTTTTTAGTCAATTTTGGGCTCCACGGTTTTCTGCGTTATTATTAGCTTTAATTAATTACAAAGTCACTCTTGAAATGTCAGAATTTAAAATCGGCGCACTCGTCTATTACAAAAGTAAAGCAGCAATCATTGAATCAATTAACGATAAAATAGAAATATCTTTTTTCAAAACCACTAAACGAGTACGCAATAAAGACATCAAACTAATCCACCCTGGCCCCATAAGTGATGTCTCAATATTAAATATGGAAGTACCTAGTTCTTTAGCGAGCCTAGAAGAAACTCTTGAGTTACTCGAAGGTGAAGAGGTTTCATTAGCGGAGTTATCCGACCTTCTTTTTGGTGATTTTACACCACAATCTGCGTGGTCTAGTTGGATGCTAGTAACCGACGGCATCTACTTTGAATTAAGTGATTCTAACGAAGACTCTCATGAGAACAATGGTAATGTAGAAGCAATAAAAACACGCCCTCAAGACTTAATTCTTGCAGATCTTGAGAAACGTGATGCTTTAAAACAGCAGAAAGAGTCATGGGATTCGTTAATCGATCGTATCAAAAAAGGTCAAATTGACAAGGAAGATCACACACAGCTGGTAGAAATAGAGCAACTCGCCTGTGGTGAACGAGACAATAGCCGAATTTTAAAAGCAATCGGCATTCAAGAAAATAAAGAAGCGGCACACACCTTGTTATTAAAACTTGCTTATTGGCAGGAAGACTACAACCCTTGGCCTCGCCGAATGGGTATTACCATGAAGGACCCTGAACTTGATATACCTGAGCCTTTAGAAACGCAGCGTACAGATTTACGGCATTTACAAGCTTGGGCAATCGATGATGTAGGTAACCAAGACCCAGATGATGCGATTTCAATCGATGGGGATTTTCTTTGGGTACATATTGCTGATGTTTCATCCATTGTAACGCCTGAGTCCAAATTAGATATCGAAGCTCGCTCTCGTGGTACTAACGTATATTTGCCTAATCAGACGATTCATATGCTACCCACGGCTATTACTGAAAAACTAGGTCTTGGCTTACAAACTCAAAGCCACGCCCTTTCAATAGGATTTCGAATAACAGAACGCGGAGAGTTAGAAGATATTGAAATTTGCTTTTCTGATATTAAAGTCACTCGAACTACTTATGCAGAGGCTGATGAACAATTAGACTCAACCTTTTCTGATCTAAAATCTATAACTGATCAATATCATCAACGACGAATTGATAATGATGCCGCTATGTTAGATTTACCTGAAGTGAATATTAAGGTAAATCAGGGTAAAATTTCTATCTACCCTTATAGCCGAGGTGGTAGCCGACAAATAGTTACTGAAGCGATGTTAGCTGCAGGAGAAGCCGTAGCACAGTTTGCAAGTAACAATAGTATTCCTATTCCCTATGCTGGTCAGATACAACCAGAAGAAATTCAGCACCCTCAAAAGCTTTCCGAACACTATGCTTATCGACGCTGTTTTAAAGCATCGCGCCATACAACTTCACCCGAACCTCACTTTGGCTTAGGGTTACCTGCTTACACGCGTGTCACAAGCCCAATGAGGCGCTATCTTGATTTAATCGTTCACCAACAAATCAGGGCTTTTTTGAATGATCAGGAAATGCTAGATCATGATGCTCTTGTAAAACGAATTGGTTTGGCTGACGAAGGCTCTTTCGCCGCTCGAAAAGCAGAACGCAACTCAAATCAACATTGGAAAATGCTTTATCTCCAACAAGAGAGTAAAGGCGATAAAAAGTGGCAAGGAGAAGCTATAGTCGTTATGCAAGGTGAACGTAAAACATCTGTAATTTTACCGGGTATAGCACTTGAGCCTACGCTACGAAAGAGAGATGACCTTGAGCTAAATCAAACCATTACTGTAGAAATGCAGACTGTTAATATTCCAGACTTAAGGGCTAGCTTCAAAATCCTCTAGCACATCATGATTTTATCATGGTATATACTTAAGTATCCACTGGAGGAATACTATGGAAAATAACAAGGAACTTAATACTGAAACTAAAAAAATACTCACCAAAAAAAATAAAAAAGGGTCAGCCCGAAGTATTGAAACATTTTATCGAAGCGCCTATCGAACCCAGTTAGATCTAACTGGGTTGGCAGATGTGAAAGCGAATATTATGATTTCAATAAATGGCCTAATAATTACCGCTATCATAGCAACTGAAGGTCTTCTTGCTTTTAGTCACAGCTATCTAAAGTTTTTGCCTATTCTGTTATTAGTAGTCAGTATTTTATCAATGATATTTGCCATGCTTGCGGCTAAACCTCGCGTTGCAAATCTACATATAACTGCAGAAGATATGATGGAGGGTAGAGCTAGCCTTCTATACTTCAATAACTTTTCAAGTGTGACAGAAGATCAGTACGCAGATGCAATGTATAAGAGCTTAGAAAGCACTGAAAATATCTACCGTATGATGAGCAAACACATCTACAACCTAGGTGTCGTACTTTCTCGAAAATATAGTCTACTAAGAATTTCTTACTCCATCTTTCTTGGTGGAATGATATTCACTGGTTTACTTTTTATAATTCGAAGTTTCGTATAATTTTTACTCCTTAGTTATCATTAAGGAGGTTTGGACTAGACTTTCTTGATTCAATTGAATCTGCACATTAACTGCAGATTACTATCACCTAACTTGCAGAATTTACATTTACTATAAGTCTTTCTAGTCCTCGGAGTTCTACTAACTATGCCTTACCCATTATTATTCTCACTCATTGGTACACTCACTGGTTTAGTCATTGTTTTTACTGGCAGCAATATATTTCAATTTACCTTAGTCTTATTAGTTGGAGCTTTTTCATTAACTTGGGGTAAGTTAACTAATCCGAACTTAGTTAAAAGTATGATTGGCATAACGATAGTATTAGTTGGATTAACACTCTGGGGATATATTCAATTTTACCTCAACCGTAGTCATGAGTTTCGACGAGAACTGATGCCTTTTTATTTCATTGGGCTAATTCAGATAACAATCATAAGTGTTGCTTTCATTCAATCATGGAAATCGACTAAACCACATTATAGCTACTCTGATTTATTTGAAAATGCATGGAACAACCATTTTTTTATACTCTTTGCAGGTTTACTAACAGGCGGATTTTTACTGGTTCTGTTACTTGGAACTGCCCTTTTTGACAGCATTGGCATCAAAATCTCAAAAATAATCTGGCAAGATGAAGTTATTACGGTACTTGCTGGTGCCTTAATAGGTGCTGGAATTGGCATTAGCCGTGACTTCGATAGCCTGATTTTTAAAATTCGCAGTGTATTCTTCGCTATATTTCGCATCATGGCGTATCTAGCTGCTGTCATTGCCATTTTATTTGCAATCAGTCTGCCATTTACCTACACAGAACTGTTCCAAAATAAAAGCACTTCAATTATTTTATTATCACTCGTTGCAGTGAGTATTTTGCTGTTAAACACCTTAGTAGATAAAGGCTCAAGCAAATTACCAAAGTGGTCAAATTGGATATTTAGTCTACAAATAACCCTCTTACCCATCCTCGCTTTACTTTCTGTTTACGCAATAAGCATACGCATTATCCAATACGGTCTAATGCCAAACCGTGTTATTGCTATAAGTCTTGCTTTACTACTCAGCCTTTATGGAATGTCCTACCTCTATCAACTCCTCAAACATCGAGGCCATTGGAGCAAAGGACTTATAAAAACAAATCCAGTACTTGCATTAATGTGGTTAGCACTACTGATAGGGTTATTATCCCCGATACTTGACCCCACTCGCCTAAGTGTAAACAATCAATTACAACGCTTGAAAACTAATCAAGTGAAAATCAATCAATTTGATTTTTATGCATTAGAACACCGACTAGGCACACGTGGTAAAGAGGCAATAAAAGAAATTAAAACATGGAAAGATCATCCGCAGTTCGCTTTGATACAACAACGAACTGCCAACATCAAACAACCCAATAACTATCGTAAACCAAGTCGTAAACTGGAATCCTCCATCGAAATCATAGGAGAATCTTCAGACCTGTTAAAAGAACTTCAGGATAAACAAAAAAATAGATGTTTCAAACCCGCAGCATGCTTTATTAAGCTAATGAATGTTAGTAGTACCAACAACAAAAACCCAGAAGCAATGATTTTTAAATTCTCCAAAGAACGAAATAATAAATATAGATTCAGTGGCACTTTACATAAATACAACAATTGGTGGAGTACGGCGAAGTACTATAAAAGCGAAAAGAAAGTCACTAAAAAAGAGATGGCTGATATGATTGACACACTAAAACAAGATCAACAAAAATTAATAGCGCCAGTATATCAAGACGTTGAAGTAGGTGGAGTGAAGCTGAGGCAATGATGCATATAAATAGTATATGGCACCCCCACCTTAATTTAACAA
>VAPK010526436.1_pt1 | contig 13136 bp, 12 predicted proteins | sample 3395031 | NCBI WGS metagenome assembly VAPK01 (sample SAMN08290443, study PRJNA428436) | hydrothermal vent metagenome | isolation source: Deep-sea hydrothermal vent chimney 1 | place: Pacific Ocean: Juan De Fuca Ridge | reverse complement strand
TTGTAGCTCAGCACAGGCTCGTTATATGCTTTCGGAACACTCTCAAGATTGCTGTACATTGTATAAATTTTTAATGGTTTAACAAACTAAATTTATTACTTACAAAAATAGGAATAATTTTGGCTCCGGTTATACCATGGAAAACATAATTCTCCTGTTTCCATACTTCAGAATATCATTATTAACTTGCTGATTTAAAGCCAATCACAGCACCCGTCATCTGTTAGGTTTTAGCAGCCCTTTTTGGTGCAAGATAAGATACCGGAAAAGGTGTTTTTCCGATTGTTGGTAGATGTAATTATCCCAATATTTCATTAAGCAGTTAACTGAAAAACAGAGACAAAAAACGATACTCAATAAAAACGATATCGTCAGGAATTGCTTTTTTTTATGCCGGGGCAGGAGCTTCTCTTACCAGTTCGAACAAGGTTATCTCCGGAGGACAGTTGAAACGCAATGGGATACCTGACACACCTGCTCCCGGACTGGTATAGCCTTTCATCCCTTTTTCATACCACAAGCCACGCACTCGCTCCCGTCTTCCCTTTTGGTGACTGATAATAGGAATACCGCCCGGAAGACAGATTTGCCCGCCGTGGGTATGCCCGCACAGATAAAGTTTGAAATGATTATCTGCTGCAATGTCGCTCATCTCGCCCGTATGCGACAAAGCAATGGAAAAATCTTTTGTATTGTTTTCCAAAGCATGCAAGGCCATATCCGTATAAAAATAATAGGTGTCGTCAGTGCCGCTAATACGAATACGTTGGCTTTCTTTTTCGATCAGAACTGACTCGTTCACCAAAAACCGCATACCAAGCGGTTCCAGCAACTCTACGATTTTAAAAGTATCGTGGTTTCCCAAAACAGCCAATACCCCTTGCTCTGGCCGGACAGCCACCAACAGCTTTCTCATGGCCGGAAATATCTGCCTGAAACTTCCCGTGGTGTCCCTTCTGAAATCGCCGGTTATCACGCACAAATCAAAGTCAAGCGGTTTAATTTTCCCGATAAGAATATCTTCAAGCCCTTCAATAGCATCAATATGCAAATCGCTTAATTGCAGTATCTTAAACCCGTTAAAAGCAGGAGGCAAATTCTCAAATGTGAGTTTAAGTTTTCTTACCTCAATATTTTTGGCATTAGCATGACCTATTTTGTACCACCTGGTCAGCCGAAGCAAAAGTTTAAAAATCCACAACAACCGCTCGAACAACGACCATTTGCTCCTCGACTTTTTGCCACTGCGTTTGTATTTGAACCGAAAAGCCTCCAGTGTAGCGCGTACTGAAGCCCAGATAAGTCGTGCTTCTTTCTCCTTTTGATGAAGAGGGTAATCGCGCATAGCATTTTTTGTTTTGTCGAAAATACAATAATAATTTGATGGAAATACTACGGCTTATACAGTAATAAAGAAAATATTTAAGTATTTACCCTCCTCTATATTACTTTTTTTCCATACTTTAGTAGGATGGTTGCCTTTTCACTCTGATGAAAATTAAACCTTTGTTTCCATTTTTTGTAAGCAAAAACACTTTTCACCGACTAAAGCAGAGCAACTTCTTCAAATTCAAACATAACTGAAATGAAAAAAGGAAAAACATGGATAAAAGTGCTGGACGATACTTCGGAACTGTACGAAAATCGTGTTATAACAGAAACTGCCAACCACACAGATATTTGCCTAAGTAGATTTGAAGGAAAAATATGTGCCCTTGACAACAAATGTCCCCACCAGGGAGGCCCGTTGGGTGAGGGAAGCATCGAAAACGGCCTGTTACGCTGTCCATGGCACGGCTGGGATTACCACCCCTGTACCGGCAAAGCACCTGGATTTGATGACGGTGTTGCTCCTGTAGAAGTTAAAACAGAAGACAATAAAGTTTTCGTTGCCTTAGAAGTGGAGGAAGAACATAAAACAACTGTCAGCGACATCATGGTCGAAACCATGGTAAACTGGGGTGTAAATACGGTTTTCGGTATGGTCGGCCATTCCAACCTCGGATTGGCAGATGCTTTTCGCCGCCGTGAAGAGCTGGGAGACCTTCGCTACTTTGCTATCCGTCACGAAGGGGCTGCTGCTTTTGCGGCTTCGGCTTATGGGAAACTTACCGGGAAGCCGGCTGCATGTTTTGCCATTGCCGGACCGGGTTCTACCAATATGTACACCGGCATGTGGGATGCCAACGTGGACCGCGCACCGCTGATCGCCTTAACCGGACAAGTGGCGACACAAGTTGTGGGAACCGGAAACTTTCAGGAAGTGGATCTTGTGCGGGCTTTCAACACCGTAGCCGGATTTAACTATCGTGTGCAACACGACAGCCGTCATGCTGAGCTTATGACTTTGGCCATCAAACATGCCCTGCTAAACCGCACGGTTTCCCACCTTACTTTTCCTGATGAAGTTCAGGTGATTCCTGCCAGAGAAGAAGAAGCGCAGACCCCTGAAAACCGGATAACTTCGCTGAAAATAGCACCGCCGGAAGCAGCGTTGCAGAAGGCGGAAAAAATGCTTGTGCACAGCAAACGACCTGTTATCATAGTGGGACATGGCGCCCGCTTCAGCATGGAAAATATCATCCGCCTTGCCGAAACACTGAAGGCTCCCGTACTGACCACTTTCAAAGCCAAAGGCCAGATTCCGGATCACCATCCGTTGGCAGGAGGCGTGCTGGGAAGAAGTGGAACACCAGTGGCCTCGTGGCTAATGAACGAATCAGATCTGTTGCTCGTTTTGGGGGCTTCTTTCTCAAACCACACGGGTATCACTGACAAAAAACCATTGATACAAGTGGATTCCGACCCCCTGGCACTAGCTAAATTCCATACGGTTGATGCACAGGTACTGGGCGATGTTGCCGTCACCATCGAAATGCTCACGAAGGATTTAAAAGGGAAAACAGATACCACCAACCAAACCGAAGATATTGCTTCCCGCTGGAAAATATGGCGTACCGAAAAATCCAGGCGACTAAAGGAATATCATGGTAACGGACTGGGAGCTATCCACATTTTCGATACCTTAAATAAACTCGCTCCTGAGAATGCCGTTATGACGGTGGATGTTGGAAACAACGCTTACTCTTTCGGACGTTATTATGAAAGCAAAAACAACACGTTTCTCATGTCGGGCTATCTCGGATCCATTGGGTTTGCACTCCCCGCTGCACTCGGCGCCTGGGCAGCCGTGGGACACGAACGCCCCATAATAGCAGTGGCAGGTGATGGGGGCATTGCCCAATACCTGGCCGAAATAACTACTTTGGTAAAATACCAAATGAACGTGAAAATCATCTTACTGAATAACAATGAATTGGGCAAAATATCCAAAGAACAACGCTCCGGCCATTTTGAAGTATGGAAAACCCGGCTAACCAATCCCGACTTTGCTACTTTTGCCAGCTCCTGCGGGGCGCTGGGCATAAAAGCAGACAGCCCGGAAAACCTATTCGACAGGATGCAGCAACTGTTTGCCCATGATGGCCCGGCACTGTTGGAAATAAAAACCGATGTTTCACTACTCTAAAGACTCCGATAAATGGAAAATGGCCAACGAAAAAGAGACAGCAAAAGCATTTACGGGTATCAGTATGACAAAATAATCAAGTTAAAGAAAGAAAAATTTACATCATGGAAATAAAAACACAAACCGTGAACATAAACCTGGCCGAAGCTGCCAGAGAAGGCTTTTCAAAAAGTCCCAAAAGTATCTCTTCCATGTTTTTGTATGATGCCGAGGGTGACCGGCTTTTTCAGGAAATCATGAAAATGCCGGAATACTACCTCACCCGTTGTGAAGAGGAAATTTTTCACATGCAAAAAGAAGAAATTCTAATGGAGATGCGGGCATTTGATGAACCGTTTAACTTACTGGAGTTCGGTGCCGGCGATGGAAGTAAAACAAAAATATTGCTCCGATACCTACTCGAAAAAGGTGCCAATTTCACTTATTACCCCGTAGATATTTCAGAACATATTCTGGAAGAACTTGCCCACAGCCTCCGGAAAGAAATGCCGGCACTGAAAGTGCATCCCATGAATTTTGAATATTTTGATGCCATCAGGCAGGCAAATAATTTGAACAACCGGCGAAACATTACGCTTTTTCTTGGTTCAAATATGGGAAACTTCACACAGGAACAAGCCGTTGATTTTTATAGGAATTTTGCCCATGAGAGTAAAACCGGCGACCTTTTGTTTGTGGGTATCGACCGTCGTAAAAACCCTCAAATCATAAGCATGGCCTATGACGACTCACAGGGGATTACGGCTGCTTTCAACCAGAACCTGCTACGGCGTATGAACCGCGAGCTGGGGGCAGGCTTTAATTTGGAAGCATTCAGCCATTACACATTTTACGAGCCGGTTAGCGGAGAAGTACGAAGTTATCTGGTTTCTCTGGAAAACCAACAGGTTCATTTTGAAGTACTAGAAATGCAATTTCTCTTTGCAAAAAACGAACTTATCCACACAGAAATCTCTAAAAAATACAGTCCGGAAGAAATAGTCAGGCTGGCCGGGGAAACAGGATACCAGGTGCTCCGCCATTTCACGGACAGCCGCCAATACTTTCTGGACAGCTTATGGGAAATCAAGTAACTGTGCAGACATCATTTTCGTAAGGAATCGTGCAGAACTACGTCTAATGAAACAAAAAAGAAATAAGATTAAAAAATGAAAGCAATCTGGAACAACAAAGTAGTTGCCGAGAGCAACAAAACCATTGTCGTGGAAAGAAACCACTATTTTCCCCCTGAATCCATCAAAAAGGAATTTTTTGAAGAAAGCGACACACACACCACCTGCCCGTGGAAGGGGCTGGCTTCCTACCGCACTTTGGTTGTGGATGGCAAACGAAACCCGGATGCCGCATGGTATTATCCCGCCCCAAGAGAACTTGCCAAAGGCATCAAAAATTACGTGGCCTTTTGGAAAGGCGTAACCATTGTAGAATAAAAACGTTAATAAAAAATAGGGAATGTGAAAATTTCCTGTTTTCAAAATATTAACAATATGAAAAACCTGACAACAGCTGCCGTTGTTGACCATTGGGAAGTCTTGCATACCGGCCCGCGAAAGCTAAAATCTGACGCTGGCAACCTGCATCAGGCATTACAGCTTGTCGCCATGACCGGTAAATATTTCATCCCCGAAACTGCCGACGACAGCCATACCGCTTCGCGATGGATAGCAGGCAAGAACCTGCAACTGGGAGGAATGATACATAGTGGAAAACAAGATTTCCACGTGGGTCTCAGCTATCCGGATTTTGCACTACAACTGCACACAACGAATTTGGAGATAATGACAGCTTTTCCCCTGAACGGAAAGACATTTGCAGAAGCTTTCCAGTGGCTGTGGAACCAACTAAAAATGCAGCAACTGGATGCCGGTAAGTTGCTGCCTAAAATGCATTTCGATATTCCTGACCATCCCGTCAAACACGGGGAGCCTTTTCGGGTAGAAGATATTGAGCACATGATAGAGTTGGCGCGTCACCGGACTAACGGGCATCTTCTTCTCCATTATTTCAGGCAGTTGTTGCAACGTGACGAAGATATTCTCATCTGGCCTCATCATTTCGATGAAGGGCTTTATCTTCCGCTTACTTATGAAGGAGAAATGCCGGCATCCTCCATAAGTTTCGGGCTGACCATGCCCGACTTTTACTATCCGGAGCCTTATTTCTACATCACAGCCTGGGGAAAAGAGAAAAAGACAGACACAATAGATATTAGGCTGACTCCTCCGGGACATTGGCACCGGCAGGACTGGCTCGGACAAGTACTGGAAACACATTTTATCGTTCAGTCCGGAACAAAGGCCTCCGAACAGGCCGGACTTGGACTTAGTTTTCTTCAACAGGCCATAAACAATGCACTAAAAATGGTTGGCAATAATCAGAAAATTTAAAACTATCATAATGGAACTAACCTTAATTCTGGCACCGCTAAGTTTTCTTTCGGGAATTGGGCTGATCATTCTCTCCACCTCACGGCGCTACATTGAGCTGATCCGGCAATTGCAGCACATCATCGAAGATAATTTTAATTGTTCCCGCGAATTTATGGTCTTACAAAAAAAGCGTTTATGGATGTTTAAATGGGCTTTAAGCTTGCTCTATCTTTGTGTGGGCTTTGTCCTTTTGGGTAGCCTGGCAGGGGGGCTGAGCCTGGAGGGGGTCACTTTTACCACTCCCCTGCTCTACGGCGCAGTAATTCTCTCCGTCATCAGTGCACTGGCCGCTATTGTCATCCTGATAAAAGAGTCGTTTGTCTCGGCAAGCCTTATTGACGAACAACTAAAAAATGCTTGAAAATATCTGACTGCACAGGGTAACGTATTACAAACAAATCTGGAGCTATTATGTTGTAGTTTCTGAACAGATTAGCCCAGATCTTCATCATCATAAAATCAGCATGCCTTTCTATTCTTCAAAAAACTCCTCATAATCAGGATAATGCAATCGTTTCACCGCTACCTCATGAGAATAAGTAAAATAAACAAAATCACTTTCGGCACACAGCTCATTCTCTGGCCCGAACAACTCCACGTGTATCTCTGCAAGATTGCGATGCTGGCCGGTCAGTTTTGCTCTGAGCCTGATAATACCTTTGTCGGTGGGAACGGGCTTTTTGTAACGGACGTTCATTGTGGAAGTGACGCCGGCTGTTTTTAGCTTTACCTGTACTAGCCACGAAGCAATTTCATCCATCAGCGTAGCCTGAATGCCCCCATGGAGCACGTTATAATATCCTTGAAAATAGTCTTTTGGCTCCCATTCGGAAACCATATATTCACCATCCTCGGCAAAAGACATTTGCAAACCATTATGATTATGAGGTGCACAGCCAAAACACTGATAGCCCGTCATTTTTTTATAGGGATTGCTGATTTTTTTCATTATTTCCATCTTAAATTCATCACTCTTTTAACAGCTGAACCATACCGGATTCGATCTCCCCGGTAAACGACAAAATTAGCGCTTTCCGTTACAAACACAAAAAAAAACAGACCGGAAGTTTTACCCTACCGGCCTGATATCAATCAAAACCAAAATATTGAGATTTACACCGGCCAGGGTGTAAATTATTGTGGTTGATTAGCAAGATATATGCCACCAATCATAACCTTTTGAGAATAAATTTTATAGAAATGACATGAGAAACAGAAGATGAAAACAAGCACTTTTTTTTACTGAATTCGGAGAAAAACCGGAGAGACCTCCGTATTCGGAATATTAAAGGAAATTCACATTGGAATCTTGACGAAAAATGAAGTATTTTTGCTTCAAAAACGTTGAATATTATAATAGATTCTTCCCAATACGGTACTACTATTCCCATTTTGGGAAAATACAAGGATCCTCTACGGGACTTAATTTCACTCATACCAACAATTTACCATTTATATACAGTAGTACGGCTTAATTTTTGCTCTACATATTTATGAAAAATAATATCTCTTAAAATAGAATAATGAAAACAAAAAAAATTATCCTCACAGCAGTTATACTACTGATAGCCGGACTTGCATTCCAGTCGTGTAAAAAGGTACCAACACCCAGCAATGGATCTCCGCTGGACAATTTAAACGTACCAGATGGATTTAAGTTTGAATCGACACATATAGAAGGGGTTACAATTGATATGCCTTCCACTGTTGATTTTAGCAAGGACAAAAGCCGCTTCAACATATACACGGATGACCCGGCCAATGGTGGAAAACTCATTACAGCAGGTAGCTTTGACAAAAACGGTCAGTGGTCAGGCAATATTCGTGTTCCCACTGCATTAGACTCAATTTTTGTTCAAAGCATAGCAGGTAGCCGTAAAGTTGGGTTGACTCTACAAAGCGTAAAAGGAAGTGGTGTCACCATTAACTTTGGCGATGGTTATGGAACTACTCCTCCGGATACTATTCCCACAGAAACAAAATCGGCTTATTTCTCCAACCACAGTGTCGGAGAATACAAAGCAATACGCGTGAACAATCTGGTACAAAACGGCGATTTTGAGGTGGATGACTTTGGAATTATTGCCGGTTGGCCGAGCCTCCACTCGATAGATGGGAAATGGTACTTTACCAATTACAGAAGCAAAAAGATGGAATGGTATAGTGATGGTGGAAATCACGTTATTCGTACCCCTTTAAAAAATATCGGAGTCTATTATGGTGGCGCCTCGCAGATGGTTGCAGCCAATCCGGGTGATCTCATCACATTTTCGGCAGACATTAAATCAATAGGTAACACAAGGACATTATATTCCTGGTTATACCTCATTCCCAGAGATGCCAACAACCGGGTACTGGCCTATTATTGGATACGAAACAGGTTTCCGTCTCATAACTGGACAACAAAAACCATTGCTGCCACCATGCCCGCAGGGACAGTAAAAGTTCAGGCTCTTTTCTGGAACTGGGATTTTGACAAGAACTCTTCTATCTATTATGATAACGCAGTAGTAACAGGTCCCGTGAAAGATACTGACGGCGACGGCGTGGATGATGATATGGACGATTATCCTAACGATGCCTCCCGTGCTTTCAACGTATATTATCCCAACAAGACCGACTGGGGAACTGTGGCATTTGAAGATTTGTGGCCGGGAAAAGGCGACTATGACTTTAACGACCTGGTTTTGGATTACCATTTTAAATCGGTTTTGAACTCCTCAAACAAGCTGGTTGAATTTTTTACCGACTACTCTGTGCGAGCTGTGGGTGCCAGCCTGAAAAACGGGTTTGGCCTTATGCTAGGTGGTAACCCGGACAATGTGGCTTCCGTTACCGGTACCCACTACACCGAAAGCTACATTCACACCAATGCCAATGGTACCGAACAGGGACAAACCAACACCGTCATTATTCTGTTTGACAATGCTTTCAGAAATATCGGCAACTCAGGATCTGCTTTTATCAACACCAAAGAAAATGTACCCTACGTTAAACCTGACACCAGCCAGCTACACGTTCTTTATACTAACGCTGTTTCGGTAAGCACAACCGGCACAGCACCTTACAATCCTTTCCTGATTGTTAATGGTGAACGTGGGAAAGAGGTTCATCTTGCCGGACAGAAACCTACTGATTTGGTTAACAATTCCTACTTTGGCACTTATGCCGATGCCAGCGACCCCGCTACAGGTAAATATTACCAGACCAAAAACAACCTGCCCTGGGCGCTTGATTTGCCCGTTTCCTTTGCCTATCCGGTGGAACAGGTAGATATTCTCAGCGCTTACAATCATTTTGCCCAGTGGGCAGAATCAGGTGGAACCAATTACCCCGACTGGTACATGGATAAACCAGGCTACCGCGTAAATTCTAATATTTATACACCACCTGCAAAATAAAAAGTTTGTTTTCATTGTTTAAAAGCCTGTTCCGCAAAATGGAACAGGCTTTTTTTGTATTTTGATAAAATGCCTATCCGGGCGGTTTCGATAAACCCGCTTTATTTTGCTATGGGATGATCTTGATGAAACTGTGCCAGCCGTTCATTTAACAACGGGAATTGTTCATGTTTTACCAGAGAGGTGCAAGCCCTGATACCTTCTTTGTGTTCACTTCCGGTAATCAGAAGAGAAATAGCGCTGATACCATAAAAAGCCAGTTCATGCAATAACGTTTCCGCATCAAGTCCGGGATAAGAGAATGTAAAATAAAAACCATCGGCAATAGGCTGGTCAATATCAGTATCATAAACAATTTTAAAGCCATTATCCAAAAACATCTTCTTCATCTCCTTAGCCTTCACGCCGTAATCTTTCACATAATCAACGAAGTTAAACTTACCTTCATTGGCAGCTTTCAATACAGCTGCAATAGCATACTGTGCCGAATGTGCAGTTCCGGAACTAAGGGGATAGAGTGTTTCAAAAATCAGCGAATATCCTAGGTTATCCGTGGTATAATAACGAAGCAGGTCGGGCAAACTCATGGTAAACAGGTTGTTGGATATGGCCATCATTCCAATGCGCTCACCCGCGTAGCTGAATATTTTTGAGCTGGAAACAAACAAAATATAATTTTTGGAGTATTTGGCTACAGTAGGCTGGTAAGGAGGTTTCCCTGGTTGAGAATAATCTTTGCGGAAGTCCATACCAAAATAAGCCAGATCTTCTAAAATAGCCACATTGTATTTGTCAGCCATATCGCCGATAATATGTAGTTCTTCCTCAGTAAAACATATCCAGGATGGGTTGTTAGGGTTGGAATACAAAACCGAATGAAATCTTCCGGTTTTAAAATAAGATTCCAATTTAGTTTTTAACTTTTTGCCACGGTAATTATACACATCAAAACTTTCGTAACGAAGGTTCAGGACTTTATGTTGCATCTTATGCACCGGAAATCCGGGATCGATAAAAAGCGTGGAATCCTGATTCCGGTTTGTGCGGCTCATACATAAGAAAGAAGCAAACCCACCCTGCATAGAGCCTACTGTCGGAATACACCCTTCCGGGTTTACATCAATGTCCATAAAAAGCTTCAGAAACCGCGAAAACTCTTCTTTGAGTACCTGTAGTCCCTGAATGTTGGGATAAACTGCCGCAACACCCCTTTTCAATGCATCAATCTGGGCTTCCACCCCAATCTTTACGGGAGGTAGACCGGGAACACCCATTTCCATACGGATATATTCTTTACCCGTCGTCTTCTCAATTTCATCAACCAGCCTCTTAATCTCACGGATAGTGGCTTTGCCTACGGAATGAAGTCCGCTCTCTTTTATTTTTTGGTTAACAATTTGGTAATCTATTGGTGTATTTTTCATAATTTGAGTATTTAAGCTGTAAAATTATCATGCATTTCTAGCCGGAAAAGGTTGCTTTAAAATGCAGTCCAAAGTTACGAATAATTCCCAAAAAGAAAAAGAGCTGAAAGAACATTGCAGCCCCTTTTTACCAGCTAGAATCATAGAAAGCAGGAAGCCTGTAATACATTGGAAATGATACCATACGCCGATTATTTGGCAATTCGGATGCGTGCATCTACGGCCACTACCTGCCGTTTGTTTCCCAGCAGTGGATTCAAATCCATTTCGGCAATTTCAGGAGCTGCTTTTACCAGTGCCGAAAGTCGCATTAAAATATCAGCAAAAAGGTCTTCGTCCACACCTTCCATACCACGGGCGCCCTGAATAATTTTGTAGCTTTTCAGCTTTTTCAGCTCTGCCAGAACCTCTGCTTTACCCAATGGTGCCATCGTAGTTCGTATATCCTTCAGCACCTCAATGAAAATACCACCGAGACCAAACAAAATCAAATGGCCGAATTTATCTTCTTTTTTCACACCAGCAAAAAGTTCCGTTCCGCTCAGCATCGGTTGGATGAGTACTCCTTTGGCGCCTTCAATATGCATCATGCGGTTCATCTCACTCACCAGTTTTTCATTATCGCGGATGTTGAGGCTAACGCCACCCACATCCGACTTGTGCAATGGCCCAACAACTTTCATAACCAATGGGAAGCCCACTTGTTCAGCCAGTTTTACAATTTCTACTTCCTGTGAAGTGGTAAACTCTTTTGCTCTTGAAATACCGGCAGCATCCAATAACGCCGTTACTTTTCCGGGAGTAAGGTAGCCATCAGAAGCAGCCTCCACAATAGCACGAATCTGCTTCACATCCACGGTAGGCAGTTTAACTTTTTCAGGAGTTGGTTTTGGCGTATGGTAAACTCTTGCCAGCGCTTCACCCAGTATCACTTCGTCTGGAAAACAGGCGCGTCCTTTCTCCACAAAAGCTTTTACCTCTTTTTCAGCCGTTAAAACAGAAGGCAGAACGGGGAAAACAGGTTTTTTACTGGTTTTCATTTTTTCGTCCAACAAATCATACACATCATAAACCTCAACTAAACCAGGTGTTCCGAAAATAACTACCATGGCATCAATTTCATCAAATCTATCGTTTACGTAATCGATAATGACACCAAGTTGTTCGGCGGTACCGGTGGCGAGAAAGTCGATGGGATTGCCCACAGCCGAGCCGGGAAAGAGCTTTGCCTTTAGCTCTTCGGCTGCTTTCCCCCGGATAGCCGGAACATTCAAACTACCGGCAGAGAGTTTATCGGTTAACATTACAGCCGGGCCGCCGGCATGGGTAATGACGGCAATATTTTTACCCTGAAGTTCGGGATACATGAAAACCGAAGCTACGCTTATCAGGTCTTCGCGGCCATAACAACGTACGATACCGGCTTTGCGGAAAAGCGCATCGGCAGCAGCATCCGAGCTGGCAAGAGCACCCGTGTGTGAAGAAGCAGCCCTGCTTCCGGCTTGCGAAGCACCGGCTTTTACAGCAGCAATACGACAGCCTTTCCGGATGAGCGAAGCAGCATGCTTTAGCAACAAAGCAGGCTTATCAATTTTTTCCATGTACAGCAACTTAACTTTAGGATCTTTTTCGGGATCAAAATTCTCATCCATGTATTGCAGTACCTCTTCCACACCCATCTGCGCAGAGTTCCCCACAGAATAAACATTATTGAATGTCAGGCCTTTGGGAATTCCGGCTTCCATTATGAAACAGGCCGTGGCACCGGACCCGCTGATAAAATCGCAACCATTGGAGTCAAGCCTGGGAATAGGTTTGGTGAAAACGCCATGGTATTGCGGAGTCATTACCCCCACACAATTAGGGCCTATAAGTGAGCCGTTAACTTTGTTTACAGCTTCCACCATTCTCTCCTCCAATAATTTACCCTCATGGCTTTCTTCACTGAATCCGGCAGACAAGACAATGAAAGCACGGGTATTTTTATTTTGAGACAGAAATTCGACCGTATCGGGAGTATATTTTGCAGCAATGGCAAGGATAGCCAAATCCACATCGGGTAAGTCTTTAGGAGCGCGATAACTTTTTACACCCTGCACCACATCCTCTTTAGGGTTCATCACGTAAAGTCCACCATCGAAACCGCCATCCAGAAGATTTTTCAGAACTTTACCTCCTGGTTTATGAATATTATTTGAGCCCCCCACTACAACAATGCTGCGGGGATGAGTTAACTGTTTTGTAATCATGTCCATTGATATTTAATGCAACAAAATTACGGATTTAACGCCTGTGAAAAGGAGCAAAGAAGATATTTAGAACAAGTTCAGGCAAACCCCGGGAAAAGAAAAGA
>VAPK010090269.1_pt1 | contig 13136 bp, 12 predicted proteins | sample 3395031 | NCBI WGS metagenome assembly VAPK01 (sample SAMN08290443, study PRJNA428436) | hydrothermal vent metagenome | isolation source: Deep-sea hydrothermal vent chimney 1 | place: Pacific Ocean: Juan De Fuca Ridge | reverse complement strand
TAAAAAAATTGAAAGGGAAATTTGAAGGAATGTTCCGGTTTCGAATTGGTGATTATCGTTTATTTTATGCTGTTGATAAACAAAGAGTTATTATTTTTATTTTAGAGATTTCTAAAAGAAAAGATGCTTACAAGTAGGTTCCCAATTAAAAAAACCGATAACCTAGTTTCAGGTTATCGGTCTTAAATAATTCCAAGGTCTCCACTTACAACTTATTTACACTTGTGTACCAATCACTTGAGTTTTCCAACAACTTGTTTATTTTTTCTACAAGTTTGTGCGGATCTGTTAAATAGCCTTCCTGCAGCAATGATGTTTCATATAGCTGCTCAACAACATCAGTAATATATTGATCCTTACCGTCTTTTTTGAAAACTTTCAGCAGGTTTCTAACTAATTTGTGGTCTTTGTTAATTTCCATATTCTGTGCCGGAATAGACGCGTCTTTATTCATCATCTGCATCATTTTCTGCATCGAAGCCGACATTCCGGTATCCGGATTTACAAGACAAGCCGGACTTCCCTTCAGTCTTTCAGAAATTTTCACTTCCTTTATTTTATCTCCAAGTATTTCTTTTATCCTCGCCATAAGACTTGAAAAGTGAAGTTCATCATCATCATTTAATTTTTCAACTTTATCTGATTTGGCAGTATCAATTTCTTCAAATTTCTTAAGTTTCTCCAAATCAACTTGATCAATAGATTTAAAATCAAAATCTTTATATTTTAGAATTGAACTGAGCACAAATTCATCAACCGGTTCAAGAAGGTATAACACTTCGAGTCCCTTTGATTTAAATATTTCAAGGTGCGGATCAAGTTCAATAGATTCACGACTTGAACCAAGGACGTAGTAAATTTCTTTTTGATCTTTTTTAATTCGTCCTACATAATCTTCCAAAGAAATTATTTCATCGGCAGATTTTGAAGTTGATGAATTAAATCTCAACAGTTCCAAAAACTTTTCTTGATTAGCATAATCGCCGTAACCCATTTTAAATATTTTACCATGTTCTTTCCAAAACTCAGCATATTTTTCCGGTTTTTTATCAGCTATTTTTTTCAAGTTAGATAATACTTGCTTCGTAACACTTTCGGATATTTTATGAAATATAATGTCTTCCTGAAGAGTTTCGCGGGAAATATTTAAAGGTAAATCTTCGGAATCAACAATACCCTTAACAAAACTTAAATACTCAGGTAACAAATCTTTATTTTTGTGCTGAATTAAGACACGGCGAACATATAAATCTAAGCCGTAATCATCACGGTTCCAGCCAAAGATATCTTGATTCTTTTTCGGTACAAACATTAAACTGCTGAACTGAATAGGAGCATCAACGGAAACATGAATTACTTCAAGCGGCTCATCATTATCATATGTAAATGCTTTGTAAAAATCAGTATAATCCTCTTGTTTAATATTCGATTTTGGTTCACGCCAGAGTGCGCTGGTTTTATTTAACTGCTCGCCATCTAATTTAATTGGAAAGGAAATGAATCGTGAATGTTTGTTGATAGTTTGCTCAAGGCGGAATTTTTCGGCAAAGTCTTTTGATTCTTCATTCAAATGAATTTCAATTTGAGTTCCCCGCTTTAGTTCTTTTGTGTATTCTTTAATTTCGTAGCTTCCCAGTCCATCGGAAATCCATTCCACTGCAGGAGCGTCTTCTTTGAATGACTTAGTTTTAATAACAACCTTTTCAGCAACCATAAAAACGGAATAAAATCCAACACCGAATTTTCCAATAATATTACTGGCTTCATCTTTGCTATTTTGTAATTGCTTCAGAAAGTCAGCAGAACCGGATTTTGCTATTGTTCCAATGTTGTTAATTAGTTCGTCCTGCGTCATTCCTATTCCGGTATCGGTAATGGTAAGAAGTTTTTTCTTTTCATCAAATTTTATATCTATTTCCAAAGGTAAATCATTGTCGATTATTGCAGTACCTTTATTCGATTCGAACCTTAATTTATCCAAGGCATCTGAAGAATTGGAAATAAGTTCTCTCAAGAATATCTCTCTATTCGTATAAAGCGAATGAATTAAAATATCGAGAAGCTGTTTGACCTCAGCTTTAAACTCATGTTTACTGCTTTTAACTTTTGTTGGCATAATTTTCTCCTAAAATTATTATAAGTATCTAAAATATATTTTTAAAAATCTAAAATTAAAATTGTGCTAATAATTTTTCAACCATTAACAATTCATAATTATCTATGTTCCCATTTGAAGTATATAAGAAAAGATAAAATCTGAAGCTCTCTAGTTTGTTCTATTTCACAAATTTTGTAATTACAATCCTCACGATACCGGCAGTTATAATAATCAGAATGGCATACCAAAGTAATAGTTTGAGTGAACTTACTTTTAATGTAAATGTAGATTTAGTTCCGCGCCACCCGCACTTTTTGCAGCGATAAATTTTAAATATTCCCGTAAATTTTAAAATATTTTCAAATGAATTTCTGGAATGCGAACGTCTAAGACTAAAAAGTTCACCACAGCTAGGACATTTATCAAATGCAGGATTCTTTTGAAACAATATTTTCTCTTCACTCATAACGAAATAACTATTTTTAAAATTGCAAAAAGTAATAATAATGAAAAAATGCCTTTAATAGTAGATACAGAAAATTTATGCCCCATTTTTACGCCATATATTGAGCCAATAACTGCACCAACAATCATAGGAAGTACAGCAAATAAATTAATAAATCCAAGTACGCCTTCTGTGCTGCCGCTTGCAAGCCAATAGCTAAATGAACTAGAACTTAATGTAATAAAAGCAACCATTGTTGAAGTACCAATTGCATGTTTAAAATCCAAACCGAAAAATATTGTTAAAACCGGAACAACAATTATTCCGCCGCCAACACCACTCATTGCAGAAATAGCACCTACAAGCAATCCAAATAAGATAATATAATAATCATTAAGCAGATATTTAGAAATAATATTTTCATTTTTGAAAAAATAGATTTTAACTAATGCAGCAATTAAAATTGAGAGCAGTACAATTTGGGGAACAATTGGATTCATTTTTACAACAAATCCGGGAACAATTGTGGAGGTAATTATGCTGCCAATAACAAAGAGAATAGCTTTTTTTACAACAACATCATTCAACTTAAAATGGTTATATAGAGCCGTACCAGACGAAAATATGGCAGTAAACAATGATGTTGTAATGGCTGTTAAAACAACTTGCTCTTTGGGAATACCTATTAAAGGAAGCAAAAACAACAGTGACGGGATATAAATTATTCCTCCGCCTATTCCGAGTAATCCGGCTCCGGTTCCTGCAACTAAGCCGACAATTAAAAACAGAAATACAAAGACTATATCATTCAATAATATTTAATATTTTGTTATAAATTTTTTGATTATTAACAATATTAAATGCAGTATCAAACTGTAAATCATTTTTTAATGATTCCTTTATCCTGCCTTGTCGTCCAAAAATACGCGTAGCAAATTCCTGCCTTATTTCATCAACAATCAAATCTTTATTATTCAGCAATTCATTTTTCTTCAATTTAATTATTTTATTTTTTAAATTACTAATATCTATAATAAGTGAATCTGAAGTAGTTTCGTTTTTTATTTCTTTTTCAAGATTATCCAAGAGACTTTCCGATTTTGAAGAATAGGCAAAATTTTTAACCTTCAAATAATCCATAAAAGAATTAAATATCGTTTGGGAATTTAGTTTAATATAATCAGTTTCAGGATGAGAGTTGTAATAGCTTGTAGCAAACTTAAAAAACATTCCCTTAGCCAATAATGAATTTAACATTTTTGCTGATCTAACCAAATAAACAGTAGTATCAGGCTGAACACCTCCGGCAGAAAATATTGCCCGTCCGTTATCTGTTTTGAATAGTGATTTTTTAAGATTGTCGTGATCAATAAAAACCTTGTTCTCGTGTGAATAATCGACCCGTTGAATACTTCTTCCACTCGGCGTATAATATTTTCCCGTAGTGATTTTGAGTGACGAATTCGAAGACAGCGGGACTACTGTTTGAACAAGTCCTTTCCCAAACGAATTAGTTCCAACAACTACTCCACGATCGTGGTCTTGTATGGCTGCGCTTACAATTTCTGAAGCGGAAGCGGAACCTCCATTGATTAAAACAGCCAATGGAAGCTTTCCTGCAGTAGGATTTTCTTTTGAGAAAAATTTTGATTTCTCAACGCTATTTTTCCCAATTACAGAAACAATTAAATCATTTTTTGTAAGAAATTTTTCACAAACTTCTATAGCTGCATTTAACAACCCCCCGGGGTTTCCACGTAAATCCAAAACTATTGACTTAATTTCTTTTTGTTTTTGAAGAGTCAGAATTGCATTTTTAACTTCCTCTCCGGCTGTTCTGCTAAATCCGCTCAATTTGATGTAGGCATTATTAGTTGTATCAGGAACGAATCCAAAATAAGTTACATTTTTAATTTCAACTTCCTCAGTAACCAGATTAAACAATATTGGATGTGGAAAACCTTCTCTTTCAATTGTTAAATTTAATTCCGTTCCCGGTAATCTTTTTAAGTAATTACCCAACTCATTATAATTTTTTGAAGAAATTTCCTGCGTATCAATTTTAACAATTACATCGCCAATCCTGATACCCTGCCGCTGGGCAGAATAGCCTTCAAGTAAATCAATTATTGTAACTTTTCCATTTTGCAGTGCAACTGTTGTTCCAATACCGCCGTATTTACCGCTCGCAAGAAGATTAAAATCTTTTTGCAAACTCTTATCGAGATAAACAGTATAAGGATCAAGGGAAGACAACATTCCCCTAATTCCCGCAAGCATAAATTGCTCAACATCAATGTTATCAACATAATTGTTATTAACTTCTTTGAAAATGCGTCCAAAAATATCAATGCTTCTAACAATTTTGAAATACTTATCCTTGCCCGGAACAATAAAACCTAATAGAAAAATTAATAATATTAATATTAATGATTTGAATTTAAATATTTTATTCATCTATTACTCCGTGAGAATCCGTATATTCCGAAAGAATTTTAATAATTTCAGAATGTATTTCAGCTACTGATTTTACTCCGTTAATTTTTCTAAAACGAGTTTCATTTTCCACAAGATATAAGTAGCCGTCTCTTACTTTCTTATAAAATTCTCTATTTGAAACTTCAATTCTATCCAATTCAATATTTTTAATTTTAGCTTTTCTCAACTCAATTTCTTCAAGTGGAATATCTATAAAAAAAGTTACATCCGGAATAGCCGTCCCTATTGCAAACTTTTGAATCTGCATTAATCTATCAATATTAACACCGCGGCCAAAACCTTGATAGGCAATTGAAGAATCGTGAAATCTATCAGATAGAACATAAATTCCTTTGTTAAGAAAAGGAATAATCGTTTCTCGTACTAATTGCGCTCTACTTGCTGAGAACAGAAGTAATTCAGTTTCAAAGAACATTTCATGATTTGCAGTATCCAATAAAATTTTTCTTACTTTTTCAGAAATTTGTGTCCCGCCGGGTTCTCTAATTAATTTTACTTGCTCTCCCTTATTTTCAAGATGAGATTTCAATAACTGAATTTGCGTTGATTTTCCGCAAAAGTCCAAACCTTCAAATGTGATAAACATATTATAGAATCACCTTTTAACCCATAAGTAATTTAATAAGGTTATGTTTACTGTTTTTTGGAAATTTTTACTTTTCATAAACTAAAAGAATTAAATTAATATTGTTTAATTGTATAGCTTAGTCGTTCAGGAGTGCTATTTAAAAATTCAAATTCTTTTGGATATGAAATTTGTGGTTTAACAGTTCCTAAAGTATCTTTTACGGCATCCGAAAAATTAACCCAAGCAGTAATATCACTACTTTTCAGCTTACTAAGAAGCTTTATTCCACCTCTTAAAACGACATCAATTGTATTTGGTGTTAATACTAAATCCTGTTTCGGCGGTACGTTTTTAGTTTCTACAATAATACCGGTATATATATTTTCCACAATTTTTTGTACATCAAATTTTATATTAACAAAACTATGTTCAAAAGTTACATTTGGAATTTTCTTCAACTCTAAGCTTCCAAAATAATTGTCGTCCAAATTATCAAACTGTCTAAAAACTGTTCTAATAGTATCAATTTTTTTAATAAATGAAGAAGGTCCTGAAATTTGAACTGATTCCGGAGTAATTTTTACAGGTGAAATCAAACCGTAACCATTATTAAATTTTAATGAAATATCAGAAGCAACAACTACTTTTTTCGTAATAATTTTTTCAATTTGCAAATCAATAATTTCCGGAGCAATCTGTACAACTTGAATATTAGATGGAATCCAAATATTTTTTTCTAAATTGCTTCGTACATTTACTTTTATCAAACCTTTTTTACTTGCTACAGAAATAGAATATTTATTTTTTTGCCCGAAAGAAAATGGTGCCAACATCCATCCTTGACCTTTAACAGTAATTGAAATTTTGTTTTGAGAAACAAACCCTACCGAGTAACCTTTGGGAATGTTATTAACTTCAAGGGGGATTTCAAATGTTGAAAAATAATCCCGTGAAAGAGATACAAAACCCCAAAGAATAGTTGAGAATATTACAACCAAAGATATTTTAATAATTTTCATAATGAACTAATTTCAAAAATAAAATTTCACATACTCAAAACCTTGACTAACAACAAACTTAAAAAGTAAAAATAAATATAAAAAAACTCCACAAAAGGTGGAGTTTCAGTAAAAATAATGTTTTCACTTCATTCACAAAAGCGACTTAAAACAATCTAACAAAATGCCTCTATTTGCTTTTGATATTTCTCTTCCTTTAATTGGAAAGTCAGAAATATTCCTGGCTTTTCTACGAAGCTGGTGAACATTTAATATCTCAAGTTCCTCCATCTTAAAAGTATGGATAACATCAGAATCAGAATTGTCGGATTCTGCCTGAACATCTTGAGTTGCATCAGAAACTGCTTCGGCAGTATTGTTTTCTGAATTCGAATAAAAATCTTCATCCGAAGAAACATCTATATCCACGTCCGCAAACTCATCCTTAAAGTCTTCTTCATTAATATCCAAAGCCGAAGCTTTATTTTCAAAAGTATCGGAATTTTCTGAACTGCCGACAGCAATATCATTTTGTGAATTTTCTAAACTTTCTTCATCTTTATCGGTTTGATCAAACAAAGTATCAGCATTTTCAGAACTACGAATTTTCCTTTTTCTCCGCTTAATTTTATTATCTTGAGTAGGAATAATTTTATCTGAAAAATTAATTAAATCACTTATTTCTTCGGCAGGACGAGGAATAATGTGAGTTGAAATTACTTCCCCAATCCTTTGTGCTGCTGCTGCTCCGGCATCTACGGCTGACTTTACTGCCGCTACTTCACCAACAATTTTGATTGTAATTAGAGCCGCCGTGCTTTTTTCTTTTCCAACAATAGTAATATTAGCTGCTTTTGCCATAGCATCGGCAGCTTCAATTGCAGCAACCAAACCTCTTGTTTCTATTAAGCCTAACGCTAATTTCATAGGGATTATTTAGAGCGTTTAGGAAGAATAATTTCAACATCGGAATGAGGGCGCGGAATAACATGAACTGAAACCAATTCGCCAACTCTCTGTGCTGCTGCTGCTCCGGCATCAGTAGCTGCTTTAACAGCTCCTACATCTCCTCTAACCATTACCGTAACATAACCACCGCCAATAGTTTCTTTTCCCAATAAATCTACTTTTGCCGCTTTAACCATTGCATCAGCAGCTTCAATTGCTCCGACTAATCCTTTTGTCTCAATCATTCCTAATGCGTCGAGTGTCATAGATATGCTCCCATAATTAATTTATCATTTAATAAAAAATAGTTCATCAAACTGAAAATGTCAATTTATCTACTACAAATATAAGATTTAATTGTTAAATATTTTAGTTCAATTTATGTGCTAAAAATTTTTTGATTTCATAAAATCATCTAAAATTACCGCTGCTGCATTCTTATCAACTAAATTCTTATCTCTGCGTTTCTTTCTTGACGGCACACTTTGTAAAATTTTTTCCTTAGCAATCATCGATGAATAGCGTTCATCATAATACTCAATAGGAATAGAAGTTTTTTCTTTCAATTTCTTGCAAAATTTCTCTACCATTTCCGTACTTTTAGAATGCTCCCCATTTTCTTTTAAAGGATATCCGAGAACAATAATTTCTATTTCATATTCTTTGAAAATTTTAATTAATTCAATCCAAAAAAACTTATCATTTTTAATTGTAATTAAAGGATAAGCGAATATTTTTAAAGGATCGGTTATAGCAATCCCCACCCTTTTTTCTCCATAATCAATTGCAAGATATCTTTTCCCCGGGTTCATATTAAAACTTTAAAGTGTATTATCAAATCTTTCCACCGAAAAAATACCGTTTAATTTTTTAATTCTTAAAATCAAACTATTTAATTGCTCAATACCATCAACAAAAACCATCACTACTCCGTTAAAAAAAGCATCTTGCGTATTTATATTTACCGATTTTATATTGGTATTTTTATAAGATGTAATAGAATTTGAAATATCGTTAAGTATTCCACGTTTATCCTCACCCCGAATAGAAATGCCCGCAACGAAACGGTCTCCGTGAACTTGCGGCCAATGTACGGGAACCAGTCTTTCTTCATTTCTATGCGACATGACAATAAGATTTTTACAAACCTTTTTATGTATTTTTATACCTTCACCAATTGTGATATACCCAATAATAGGATCTCCGGGAATTGGGTTACAACATTTTGCATAATTATATGGAATTCCTTTGTGTTCACCTTCAATAATAATTCCACCGGCATCTGACCTTGCAATATTGGCAAAACTGTCAAACTCAATTTCCTTTTGTGATTCAACAACTTCTTCTACAGGCGGATTAAGAATAGTTTCAGGGTTTATTTCATCTAATGCAATTGCCTTATAAAACTGACTAAAGTTGCTGTACTTTAATTTCCTTATTAATTGATTTAACTCGTCCGAATTAAATGTTAGTTTTAACTTTTTTAACTTTTTCTCCCAAACTTCTTTTCCCCTTTCAACAACTCTTTCCTCCTCTTTATTTAAATATTTGCGGATATTGGATTTTGCTTTGTGAGTAACCGCAAATTGTAGCCAGCTTTTGTTGGGATGTTGATTTTTGGAATTAATGATTTCCACTTGGTCGCCACTTGCAAGTTTTGAATCAAGCGGAACTATCTTGCCATTTATTTTTGCTCCGATACAATGTGAACCAATGTTGCTATGAATATCATAAGCAAAATCCAAAGGAGTTGAACCGACGGGCAATCGCCTTAAGTCACCACGAGGTGTAAAAACAAAAATTTCATCCTGGTAAAGATTTAATTTAAAACTTGCCAATATTTCTTTTGTTGCCTCATCTTTAGATGCGTTCTCAAAAATATCACGAACCCAATTTACCCAATCTTCCAAATCGTTTTGTTTTGATGTAACATTCTCTTTATACTTCCAATGTGCAGCAACTCCGCGCTCGGCAATTTCGTGCATTTTCTTGGTTCGTATTTGAATTTCCACTAACTTTCCATCAGGACTAACAACTGTATTATGAATAGACTGGTAATTATTTTTTTTCGGAATAGAGATATAGTCTTTGAATCTATCAGGGATAGGCGTATATAATTGATTTATAATTCCCAAAACATAATAACACTGATTCGGATCATTATACCCCAAAATAATTCTTATTGCAAGCAGGTCAAAAATCTTTTCAAACGGAAGATTTTGCTTTATCATTTTACGATAAACAGAATAGAGATGTTTTGGTCTGCCCCCGATTTCAAATTCTATTTTATGATTCTTTAATTGCTCTGCGATAGGCTTTATAAATTTTTTAATATAAGCTTCACGCTCTCTTCTTTTGTCATTAACTTTTTTTGCTAATTCAGAATAGGCTTCCTTATTCAAGTATTTGAATGACAGGTCTTCTAATTCCCACTTTACTTTCCCAAGTCCAAACCGATTGGCAAACGGAGCATAAATTTCGATTGTTTCTTTGGCAATTCTTCTTTGCTTATCAACGGGAACAAAATTAAGTGTTCGCATATTATGAAGCCTATCGGCAAATTTGACCAAAATAACGCGAACATCATTTATCATAGATAGCAGAAGTTTTCTGTAATTTTCAGCTTGTGAAATATCGTGCCCTTTAAATACCCCGCCTATTTTTGTAACACCGTCAACAATTTCAGCAACTTCTTTACCAAATTCTTTTTTGATAAAATTTAAATCAATTTCAGTATCCTCCACAACATCGTGAAGAAAAGCACTAATTACTGAGATATCATCAAGAGAAATTTCCTTTGCTACAATTTTTGCAACCTCAAATGGATGCAAAAAATATGGGTCACCTGAAGTACGATAAGTATTACTGTGCGCACGATAACTTAACTGAAAACTTTTTTTAATCAAATCTTCATTAACCGAGTGCAAATTTTCCCGGCAAAGCACAAGAATTTCTTCCTGCATTTTATTTAATTCTATTTCTGTAAGATCGCTCACTTGGTCAATAATGTTTAATTATTATTAAATATATAATCCATATAAAGTCTTAAATATTGCTACGAAATTTTACTACAAATATGATAATCAATATTTGAATTAAATTCATCTTATTTTTTAATTTTTTCTAAAATATTTTCTTTTAATGTTTTCACTCTTTCCAGTCTTTTCTCAATAAAATCAAGTTGAGTATCATTTAAATTTGTATCATTTATTAAAATTTGATTACACAATTCGATCGATTTATCGTATTCTTTCAAATCAAATTGCAGCATGGCAATTTTATGCATAAGAACAATTTTAACAACTATTAGATGATTGGAATTATTCTCAAAGGAATTTAACACTTTCCAATAATTTTCTACTGCTTTCTCCTTATCAAACCTCTTGTAAGCGTCAGCCAATACCCAAGTAAAAAGCCGGGAATTTGGATAAGTTTTTAGAATGCTTTTCGCTAATTTAACGGTTTTTCTCGGTTTTTTAATATCTATATAAATCCAGCATAAAGAATAAGCGGCAAGATATTTATTATAGACAGGTTTTGTAATAACATCTTCTAACATTTTTATGCTTTCAGCAACGTTATCATTTGCAAATGGAAGCCAACTTAATCCCAAAGTTTTTGAACTGCTCCAATAGTTAAACGTACCAATAGTAACATATGATTCATAAAAATTAGGATCATATTCTAAGCATTTTTGATAATCGTTGATTGAGTTAAGTCCCTTAGTAAAAGCTGAAAAATAATTGTGTCGCATCGCCTGGAAATATGCATAATATCCTTCGGACAAAGCTTTAAAATATAAATTCCAGATTAAAGTGTCATTTTCATCATATCTCTTTTCCGAAATTTCCATTGCAGAATCCAAATATGAAAATATTGAATCTTCGGCAAAAGGCTGATAATAATCTAACGACTTTGCAATTTCAGTTGCCGCAAGATAAATATTACCAAAAGGTAAATTCGGATAATCTATTTTAAGTTGATTAAACTGTTCCTCTGCTTGTGTATAATTCTGTTCAAGAATAGAATTAATGCCGACATTTAAATATTTATCAACAAGACTATCAGGATAAACTTGAGCGGAAACAAATGTAGTAATAAGGAGAATAAATCCCAGACTAAAGCGTACCAAATGTTCTATCTCCCGCATCGCCTAATCCGGGTAAAATATACCCTTTTTCATTTAATTCTCTATCAAGTGAAGCTGAATAAACAGGAACTTCAGGATGATCTTCCTCCATTCGTTTAACACCTTCGGGAGCAGAGATTAAACAAGAAAGAATAATATCGCTTGCTCCCCGTTCTTTTAAAAAGGAGCATGCTGCTGATGCACTTCCGCCCGTGGCAAGCATCGGGTCGAGAATAATAACTTTTGAAATATTTAAATTTTTCGGGGTCTTATAATAGTACTCAATCGGCTGAAGAGTCTCTTCATCTCTTCTTAAACCGATGTGTCCCACTCTCGCTTCCGGAATCATTTCAACGAACGAATTAACAAAACTTAAACCTGCTCTTAAAACCGGCACCAAAATTATTTGCTGACTTAGCTTATAGCCATAAGTTGTTTCTAAAGGTGTAATTACCTCCCTTTTGCTCAAGGGAAAAGTTTTACTTATTTCAGTAACAAGACAATAAGCAATTCTTCTTAAAGCTAATCTGAATTGATATTCTTTTGTTTCTTGATCTCTTAAATAAGTAATATCACGTTTAATTAATGGGTTTTCTACAAGGTGAAAATTTTTTCCTAAATTCCGTAGCATCTTATACCTCTTTTATTTTTCTTCCGAGTATTGAAAGAATGTTAATAAATGGTGAAAGCGGTGGTGTATAATTATAAGATATGTCGGCCAAAATTTCTGCTTTTGCTTTTTGCAAAATTAATGACGCAATCAAATCTCCAAAACCAACTACTTCATTTCCGCCCAGAAAGCTTGCTCCCAATATCTTTTTTGTTTTCTTTTCAAATACGATTTTACCAAATACTTTTCTACTTTCAGGAACAACTTTTACCAAATTTGGAGCAACAGTCGAAACAGAATCACAAATAATTTCTTTTAATTTCGCTTCGTTTTCAGTAATTCCGATTGAAGTATATGCGTTATCAAATATTTTCACAGCAATATTCTTTATAAACGGTTGAATATATTCGTTTCCTCCCGCAGCATTTGCTCCGGCAATGTGTCCCTGTTTTTGTGCAAAAGTAGCAACCGGTATATAATCCGGTTTATTAGTGATAAAATTCAATAATTCGGTATTATCTCCGGCAGCATAAATGTTAGCATCGTTAGTACGCTGCTTTGTATCAACTAATAGCCCTCCAAATTCTCCAACCTTTAATCCCGCTGAAACAGAAAGCATATTATTAGGGATAAATCCGGCAGCACTCAAAATTAAATCAAAATCCATTATGCGACCATTAATGTTGATAGAACTAACCTTTTCTTCACTCATTATAAATTTAGCATCGGCATTGCCTATAAATCTAATTCCCTTTTTCTCTAATTCGGAAAGGAGAAGATGCCGAATTTCTATTTCTGCCGAAGGCATTGGGAGCATTGCTTTTTCTAAAATCGTAACATT
>VAPK010359442.1_pt1 | contig 13137 bp, 10 predicted proteins | sample 3395031 | NCBI WGS metagenome assembly VAPK01 (sample SAMN08290443, study PRJNA428436) | hydrothermal vent metagenome | isolation source: Deep-sea hydrothermal vent chimney 1 | place: Pacific Ocean: Juan De Fuca Ridge | reverse complement strand
TTGCACATCCGACTCAAACATCATCGATCTAAGCAAAGTAAAAGTGTATGATTTGTCAAAAGGTGTTCTGGAATTTTATTTCGATACGAAAATATTTTCACTGAAATCCTATTTAAACCATTGATTTATTGATATTACTTTTCCAATCTGGCTTGGTAAATATTATAATTCTCGCGGTCGAAGCACACAAAATATACCCTTTCGGGGATAGTGTTTTCCTTTAAAAATTGCTGCACAGTACGGATGGCAATTTCAGCAGCTTTCTCCTTAGGGAATCCATAAATTCCGGTACTGATGTTTGGAAACGCAACGGTTTTGCACTGATTTAGTTTTGCAAGTTCAAGGCATGTTTGATAAGCCTTTTCCAGAAGTTTTCCTTCATTTTGATTTCCACCTCGCCATACAGGTCCAACAGCATGTATCACGTACTTTGCTGGCAGACGATATCCTTTTGTGATCTTTGCTGAACCTGTTTCGCATCCGCCAAACGCAAGGCATTCTTTGTATAAATCCGGTCCAGCTGCCCCGTGAATAGCACCGTCCACGCCGCCGCCTCCAAGTAGCGTACGGTTGGCGGCATTTACAATGGCATCCACAGCTTGTTCAGTAATGTCTTCACTGACCAGTTTTATTTTTTCAAATATCATGATCCTGTGTCTTGTGGATTTCCTTTATTCAGGTCATTTTTGTGTTCTCGTCTTTTGTGCATCCGCCTGTAGGCATTTTTCCAGGCACGCCGGCTCCAGTATTTCCCCCAGGTGATGTTAGTCCACAATCTTTCATGTAAATAATACAGGACAAGTTTTACAACAGCATCAACACTGGCAATTGCTGTTGCGTATTGTAAAACCTGTGAATCAGTTTTATTTGTCCAACTTTTAAACACCACAAAGCTGATGATGAAGGTCGCACCTGATGCAATAAACCTCCAGCTGATGGCTTTCAGAATACTCCTGGAAGGGCTGTCCTTTTTTATTATATTCTCTTTTGTCATGCTTTTATTTTTATTTAAAAACACCGCGAAAACAAGTGCTTTTTATTTGTTTTTCAAAGAGTTCAGGTAATTTTCTATCCAAAATAGGTTTTTGCCTTTATTAGAAATTCATCATGGATCTTCTGGTTTGAAGCCACAATCTCCTTCCCAAAGATAAAATCATTATTTCCATCGAAAGTGGTAATTCTCCCACCGGCCCTTTCAACAATCAATGCGCCGGCAGCCACATCCCAAGGATTGAGTCCGTATTCATAGAAAAGCTCAAAACGACCACAAGCAACATAAGCCAGGTCAACTGCAGCCGAGCCCAGACGGCGCACACCACGGCTGCTTTTCATCAAATCTTTGAACAAAGCCAGATATTCATCCAAACGGGAATAATCATAATATGGGAAACCTGTTGCAAGCAAAGCCTGATCTAAAATATTCGTTCCCGACACCTTGATTTCCTCCCTATTAAGAAAAGCCGGTCCGTTTTTCCAGGCATAAAAACATTCGTTCAAATTAATTTCGAAAATCACCCCTGCAACGGGTTTAAGATACTCTGCCAAAGCAATCGAAACGGAAAAAACGGGAACTTTATGAATAAAATTGGTGGTTCCGTCCAAAGGATCTACAATCCAGTTATAACGCTCTGCTTTCTCCAGTTCCGGACTTTCTTCTGCAATAAAACCAGCTTCTGGAACTACCTTTTTCAGGGCATCCACCAGAAAAGACTCTGATTTCTTATCTACATAAGAAACCAGATCATGAGCCCCCTTGTATTCCACGTCTGATTCGCTGAACCGGCTTACTTCTTCACGGATTATCTGACCAGCCTGCTTACTGATCTCAACTACTTGCTTTGTTATAAATTCGAGATCCATTATTCTGATTTTTTCTTCGTTAATTGTTTATGAATTTTCAAGATTTGGGGGATCAAAATTTGTTTCCCGTCGTTAATAATTACAAAATCAGCGTTTTGAATTTTTCGCTTTTCCGGCCACTGATTTTTCATTCTTGCCCTGACAGTCCTTTCATTTAGCGTATTCCTTTTCATCACTCGCTTAAGCCTCACTTTTTCAGGAGCGGAAATCATGATAATGAAATCAAACTGCTTTTCCAGCTTATTTTCAAACAATATGGCTGCCTCATGCAACGAATAATTTTCTTCTGAATGCTCTTCAAGCCATTGAAGATATAGTTTTATTACACCTGGATGAATGATCCGGTTTATTTCGAAAAGTGCATTTTTATCATTAAAAACCAAACGTGCCAGATTCTGTGGAATAAGCTTTCCATCAGCACTGTAAACCCCGGCACCAAAAACTTCTTTGACCTGCTCCCTGACTTTTTGCTCATTGTATAAATCCCGTGCAACACGATCGGCATAAAAAACAGGAACCCCAAGTGTTTCAAATATTTGGCACACCAGTGTTTTTCCACTGCCGATATTTCCTGTTAGTCCGACTTTTAACATGTATAGTTCTTCTATAATTCCTAATTTACTATAATGAATTCTACCGAATATGGATCCATCCTCACATCTCTTGTGATTTTCGGCTGGGTTATTATTCTCAGATTGAGAGTCTTTACGCTCGTTAAATCCACATTTTTCACATCCGGAACCACCTTAAACTGATTTGTTTTCAATTCTTTATAATCCTTTAGGAACATATTAAAATACAATGTTGTTGAAGGCGGAAAGGTGCGGATCAAAGGTGTAATTCCTGAAACATCAATGGGGACTTTCAGGCTGAATTCCGTATACTTTTCAATGTTTAGCTCCACTTTCACCCGCTCAGGTACAATTTTCAAAATACCCGGTAAAGGGTTTTTCAGAGGAACCACTAAATTTTTATTTTCATCCAGATCATTCAGGTCAATCGGATTGGTTTGTAGTGCATCGATACTGTCAATTTGCTTTTGGGAGCCCCAAATTGTAATTTTATCAGGGATAATTTTTACCGCATACAAACCATACTGGCTTTTGAACTGAAGGTCGAGTTTCGGGTTAACAGACACTTGGCGTTTGAACAAATTTTCAAGGTTCAACTCCAGGTCAGGTGTTGAAAAGATAATTTCAGATTCATTAAGGTTTAACCGCGATGCCAAAGGTTCTTTTAATCCCTGAGTAAATACTGCGTAGGAATTGGGTTTGATCTTTTCCATTTTCAGTTCCCCCAGATCGATAGGAAGATATTTCAATTTTCCAGTAATCAACAAATCCAGCAGATTGTATCCATCCGATTTAAAACTTACATTGACAATACTGTCTTCCGACGCAGCCAGCAGTTTTCCTTCCGGGATGTGTTCATATTTAACTTTTAAAGGATAAGTGACAGAATAATTAGCTGATAGCTTGATCAAAATCCAGAAAAGCGTGGCTAGTAGTAAACAAATCAGGAAAACTGGGCGGCTACTCTTTTTTTTGGCAGTAGCCTTATTTTCCGGTTCCCTATAAATGTCATTCGGATTTGATGATTCTTTTCTTTCCACTGTGTAAAAATACAGTTTTCTATGAATGCTCCCGATTATTGAAAAGAATATTCATATTCTATGACTCGGCTAACATTAAAATTTTATTAACAATGTAATTACGTCTGAGACAGGCAAAATAGATTAATATCCCCAATCTTTTTCAGGAAAGCAGGATAGCCATCCAAAAATGAAACACTATTTATTTAACTTTGTTTACACAATAAAGTTTTGTTATACCGCAGATAATCAGAAATATACAGAATTCCACTAATTTATGTTTTTAATTTACGACACCGAAACAACAGGCTTGCCAAAAAATGATCAGGCCCCCTTGACAGATTTTGAAAATTGGCCTCGATTGATACAACTTGCCTGGCAATTGCATGATGAAGATGGAGAAGTCATTGAAGTACAAAATTACCTCATCAAACCTGAAGGATTCATCATTCCGCGCGGTGCCGAAAAAATTCATGGAATATCAACCGAAAGAGCTGAAAGAGAAGGGAGCGACCTGCACGAAGTCCTGGAAATATTCAGCAAATCATTAACACGGACAAATATCATTGTTGGCCATAATGTTGAGTTTGATAATACGGTTATGCAGGTAGAATTTCTGCGGAAAGAGATGCCCTGTAGTATCTCCGATAAAATTATCATTGACACTAAAGAAGTTTCCACTGAATATTGTGCGCTTCCTGGAGGTCGAGGAGGAAAATTCAAATGGCCAAAACTTTCGGAACTCTATTTCAAACTGTTTCAAACAGATTTTGATGCAGCCCACAACGCATCGGCAGATGTTCAGGCAACCGCTCGTTGTTTTTTGGAATTACTGCGTATCGATGTGGTAGAACCAAAAATGGTAAACCTTCCAGAAGCTACGGTTCAGGCTTTCCGCGAAAGCCATCCTGAACCGATTCAGGATATAGGACTGGAAGTGAATTCCTACTACGAAGAACGGGAACCCGAAGAAATAGTACCGGTAGAAAACGTAACCAAGGAAATTGATTCGACAGCAATTCCTTTTACCCATCTGCATGTTCACACACAGTTTTCTGTCTTAGACGGCTTGTCGAAGATCCCCGATCTGATGAAAAAAGCCAAAGAAGATGGCATGAAAGCCGTTGCTATAACGGACCATGGAAACATGTTCGGGGTAAAATCTTTCCACGTGGAAGCCAAAAAGGCTGGCTTAAAGCCCATTCTCGGGTGTGAAGTGTACGTGGCACAACGAGGCATGAAACTCAAGGAGAATAAAATGGATGGCTCTGGCTGGCATCTTATTTTGCTTGCCAAGAATCGGCAAGGCTACGAAAGCCTCATGACACTCGTTTCTGCCGCATGGACTGAAGGCTACTATTACAAACCAAGAATTGATAAAGAATTCCTGAAAAAGCACTCTGAAGGTTTGATTGCCCTTACAGCGTGTCTTGGTGGAGAAATTCCAAACAAGATCATGAACGAAGGTGTGGAAAAAGCAGAAGAAGCCTTGCTGGAATACAAAACTATTTTTGGTGAAAATCTGTATCTGGAGTTGCAACGCCATCAAAGCAGTGACTCGGAAATGAACCGCCGCGTGTACAACGATCAGGTTTATGTTAATGCTGAATTAATGAAAATGGCCAAGAAACACGGCCTTAAAGTAGTGGCTACCAACGATGCCCATTTTATCAATTCCGAAGACGCAGGAGCACACGACCGGCTCATCTGCATTGGAACAGGAAAATATCTTGATGATCCAAACAGACTTCATTATACAGAACAGGAATGGTTCAAAACGCAACAAGAGATGCGGAAGGTCTTTGCCGATGTACCCGAAGCTTTGGAAAATACGCAAGAAGTAGCAGATAAGGTTGAAGAATACGAGCTTGATCACGAGCCCATTATGCCAGAATTCATCATTCCGGAACCTTTTCAGAATGCCAATGAATATCTGAGAGACATTTCTTATAAGGGAGCCAAAGTACGATATGGAACCATTACACCCGAATTAGAGGAACGCATTGATTTCGAGCTTGCTACCATAAAAACAATGGGTTTCCCGGATTACTTCCTTATTGTATGGGACTTTCTGGAAGCAGCAAGGAAAATGGGTGTTGCTGTGGGTCCGGGAAGAGGAAGTGCTGCCGGCTCTGTTGTGGCCTACAGTCTGAAAATTACACAAATCGATCCCTTAAAATATGATCTACTGTTCGAACGTTTTCTGAATCCCGAGAGGATCTCCATGCCTGATATCGATATTGATTTTGATGATGACGGGCGGGAGAAAGTATTGCACTGGGTATCTGAAAAATACGGAAAGGAGCGTGTAGCACACCTCATCACCTTTGGCACCATGGCAGCCAAATCGGCCATACGAGATGTGGCCCGTGTTCAGAAGCTTCCACTTTCTGAAGCAGACCGGTTGGCAAAAATGGTGCCTGAAAAGCCTGGGGTTTCTCTCAAAGACGCTCTTAAAGAAGTTCCTGAGTTTAAGAAAGAGCTGGAAGAAGGCAAACCGGAGATACGCTCGGTCATTAAAAACGCCATGACGCTCGAAGGTTCTGTGAGAAACACCGGGACACATGCCTGCGGGATTATTATTGCCCGCGAACATCTGGATAAATACGTACCGATTTCTACAGTTAAGGAGTCCGTTTTGGATTATGCTACCCAATATGACGGGAAATATATTGAATCCATAGGACTTCTAAAAATGGACTTTCTTGGTTTGAAAACGCTTTCCATCATCAAAGATGCATTGGAAAACATCAAGCGCTCCAAGGGTATTGAAGTTGACATTGACAATGTTTCGCTTGACGACAAAGAAACCTACGAACTTTACAGCCGTGGCGAAACAACTGCTTTATTCCAGTTCGAATCGGACGGCATGAAGAAATACCTTCGAGAACTAAAACCCACCCGTTTTGAGGACCTGATCGCCATGAACGCACTCTACCGTCCGGGCCCGATGGGTTATATTCCCAATTTTATCAATCGTAAACACGGCAGAGAAAAAATTGAGTACGATCTGCCTATGATGGAAGAGATTCTGAAAGAAACTTATGGGATCACTGTTTATCAGGAGCAGGTGATGCTTTTGTCGCGTCTTATGGCAGGCTTTACCCGTGGACAATCCGACTCGCTGCGGAAAGCCATGGGAAAGAAGAAGATTGAGGAAATGAACAAGCTCAAAATTGAGTATCTGGACGGCTGTAAGAAGAATGGGATCAGCGAAGAAAAAGCAGATAAAATATGGAAAGACTGGGCAGAATTCGCCAAATATGCTTTTAACAAATCTCATGCAACCTGTTATTCTTATGTTTCTTATCAGACAGCTTATTTAAAAGCACATTATCCTGCCGAATTTATGGCTGCCGTTCTTAGCCGAAACCTGAGCAACATTGATAAAATCACGTTTTTCATCAAGGAAGCAAACCGGATGGGAATTCAGGTTTTGGGACCTGACATAAACGAAAGTGCTTTAAATTTCACAGTAAACAAACAGGGGATCATCCGTTTTGGACTCGCTGCCATTAAAGGCGTTGGGGGAAATGCCGTATTAGACATTATCAGCGAACGGGAAGAAAACGGCCCCTTTCAGGACATCTTCGATGTGATTAAGCGCGTGAACCTGAAATCTGTGAACAAACGGAGCTTTGAAGCATTGGCAAAAGCAGGAGCTTTCGACACTTTCGAAGATGTTCACAGGTCGCAGTATTTTTTTAAGGAGAACGAAAACAGCCAGGGATTTCTGGAAAACCTTCTCAAATTCGGAGCAAAATACAAGGAGGACAAACTCTCAACACAAACATCGCTTTTCGGTGAAGAAGAAGCCGTTGACCTTGAACATCCAACCGTCCCGCTCTGCGATCCCTGGTCTGTTCCTATAAGACTTCAAAACGAAAAAGAAGTGCTGGGGTTTTATATTTCAGGACACCCGCTGGACGATTATAAAATCACTATCCAGGCTGCCTGTAACACTGATATCGCCAGTGTGCGCAACAACATGGCTGAATTTAAGGACAAGGACATCACATTTGCCGGAATGGTTACTGGTTTTGCTCAAAAAGCGACCAAAAGAGGAACTTTTTTTGGTGTTTTCTCAATAGAAGATTTTACAGGATCCATGGAACTTCGGCTATTTGCAGAACCCTATTTAAAAATGAAACACCTTCTTGTTCAGGGAAACAATTTGTTTATCAGGGCACGGGTCGAAGGCAGCGTTTACGATCCAAACAACCTGAATATCAACATTAAAGAAATTATTTTATTGGAAGATGCCCTGGGACGGACCATGAACAAACTGACACTGTTCTTCAAACCCGACGAAATTAACGACGGGCTGATCAATCATTTAAAAGCCAATGTTAAAGCATCTCCAGGTGAAACCGATTTGTATATTTCCATTGTGGATAACCAAAACAATCGTCCGGTGAGGCTAAAAGCAAAAAGCTCAAAAGTAGATGCACAGATACTGTTGAACAAGCTGGAATCGACAGGTGCCATCCATTATTCTTTAAGTTCCTGATTATTTAAAATATATTATATAACATTAAAAATCAAATTATTATAAACTGATAAAAATTGACAAACCCGGATAATCTATTGATCAAAAAAATATTTTCAAATCTTTTCAAAACAGATTCTTAATTATCTTTGCACTTAAAAAATAAAGCGATGGCATTAGAATTAACAGATTCCAATTTCGACGAGCTCGTCTTAAAATCAGATAAACCTGTAATTGTTGACTTTTGGGCAGTATGGTGCGGCCCCTGCCGGATCATTGGCCCTATCGTTCAGGAAATTGGTGAAGAATATAGTGATCAGGTCCTTGTTGGAAAAGTTGACGTTGACCACAACCCAGGTGTAGCAAGAAAGTACCGCATTCGTAATATCCCTACCCTTTTGTTTTTCAAAAACGGAGAAGTCGTTGACAAACAGGTTGGATCTGTACCGAAAGCCGTTCTCGTCAAGAAACTGGAACAATACCTTTAAATATAAATTCATAAGTTTATAATTGACAGTATTTTTCCTCTCACTTAAGAGAAAAACGGGAATTACTTTACCCATAGTTGATGCCTGTCTGAATTTGACCAGCAATCTTTAGAATTTCCACTGGAGTTCGCAGGTCAGCGTTGATTTATGGTTGGCATCAATGGTTTCGGACCCTGAGCCAATTATCGACTTATCAAAATAGATTGTTGTTGCCGCGCGCAGCCAAAGTTTAATATTTCTTATTCGCTCCCACCTGAGAAGCAAATACATCCGTTCCCCATGGCCATATAACGCCGGAATACTAAAAGTATATAGCGCATTATCTTCGTACGTATAAATACGGCTATTCCACCCGCCTGTATTAAATAATGCATAGCGAAAGGTTGCCTGCCAGGGGGAATTTTCTTTCCGCAACTTGATATCCTGAAAAACCATAAAGCCTTGTTCGATGCTGCTTTCCTCACTATAATTGACATACTCAATGCGATTTCTCAGTAATAAAAAATTAAACGGCGAATAAGAAGTTTCAAGACGAAATTCGTAGTGTTTATTGGGAACAGGAATTGAAAAATAGCCGGTACTATCCGTGTAATTTTGCTCGTTCTTATTATAACGGAAACGGAAATCAAAAAATAACTTTTTATTTATCAATTCGTTTATCTTCAGAAGATAAGAACATCCTTTTGAAGGTGCATCTACTCCGAATTTCAGCCATGGAAAAGAATAATGGTCTGCATAGCCAGACAAAGTCAGAAATTTTGTTAGCAACGCATTAAAACCCAGGTAAACTCCACACTCGTTAGCCGCTCCACTACTTTTGCCAAATGGGCTGGCAAAAATTACTTTATAGTCTTTGGGATAGTTCCGGTAAAAAAGAGTCAACGTAAAACGATCTGATAAAAAAGCGTTGAGCCCTGCAAGTCCTGCCAGTTTTCCGCCCGGATTTGCTGCAACTTCCCCAAAGAATGAAACAGGATTCAGGTTAAAATTCATGTTCAAACCAAAATTTGTGAGAAAATCCCCGTGAAAATCAAACAGCTTATACGGAGTGGTACTTGCTGCCACAGGATGATCCAAATGCGTCTGATAATAAACAACACCAATTCTTATATGCTTGTGCTGAAAAGACATCTGGCCACCATAAACGGTAATTGTCAACGCTTTTTTATCCTGTAACTCTTTGATTGTCCGGTGGTATCCGGTTTCCTGCAAACTGCTGACATCTATGATCCCAACACTATCTGCTGATAACAGATTTGCATCATACTTTTTCTTAGAATAAAATGCTGTGAATTGAAGATCCCTTTTTTGTAAAGTAACAGCTGCGCCGCGAAAATACCGATTCTCATTGGCAGAAGTATTAGGACGGATGCCCTTCCCGAAATATTTAACCTGGCAGGTCTGCGATGACGCTCCGAACGTAAGTCCCGACCACAGTGTCAGGCCCTGGCCAAACTCAAGATGATAATCACCAATGACGGCCTTTTTAATGATGCCAACATCTGAAACAAAAGCAAATGCAGAGAGAAAATCAGGAAATACAGGCGGGTGCCCGAGCAATTGGTTTACACTGTCACTAAAAGTTCTTTTCAGGAAAACTTCACCGGCATCTTTTTCCGTTGTAATTCCAATCCGAAAACGGTTTGCAGCATTAAAAGCATAGCGCAGATATAACTTCTGCGGTGTTCCCAGATAAACCGATCCTGGTTTTAAATAAGCAGAATCCGCAGGGATATCATAACCGGAAATAGATTCCAGCACCTGCTCATATCGCAACAAAACATCCTGCCTTCCCCTTTTCATAACATCTTTCCATGAAAGTCTTTGTTCTTTTTCAGGCTTTCCTGCTACGATATATTTCGCAAGTTTTTGTAACGTTTCAATACTGATTTCCGGGATATATTTTAACTCATAAAGGCTCATAACGGCCCCGTTTTGCTTTATATATGACTGTATTGAAAACAATTGCGCTTCATTGAGCAACCTGAGCTCCACCAGCTTTTCCAAATCAGGGCCGTTGATATTTATAGGATGATGGCTGTAATATTCGTAATCGTCTATCATATCCGAGTAATCCATAACAGCATCATTTGACCGGGCAAGGTCTTCCAGATCATCACTTAATTTCTCATTTTGGACGTTAACAGTATCTTTTTGCTGAGCTTCCACCGGAAAAGCATACAACAATAAAATTATTAAAAACAAGGATGTTATGTATTTAAATAGATTTTTCATGATCCGAAAGAGTAAATCAGTGAAATTTGTGGAGAAATTCCGAGCATCTCATGAACAACAGCTGCAATGTCAAATGATAACCCTTTCAATCTATAACCAAATCCGGTTGTAAAGATCTCCTGATGAGTCGTCAGACCTGTACGGAAAAAGAACTGATTATTAATTGCATACTCCACTCCTGCCCGAAGCTGAAAAAAGGGCAAATCCGAATCTTTCTCTGCTTCCACACTCACCAGAAGATCTTTTGTAAAATGAAAAGACAACCCAAAGCGGTAAATAAAAGGGAGCTTGAAATAAACGTCTGAAGAATTAGATTTTGGAACCGGATTAAAAACGTAGCCGCCAAGTGTCAGGTTTTTGGATACATCATATTGAAACCCAAACTCAAGAGTCAGGTTATTTGCATCTCCATAATGATCTCCAAAGGCAGTCTGAAAATAATCTAATTTCAGCCCTACACGAAAATGAGTGTCAATGGCTCGTGCATAAGCCAGCCCAAACTTCATTTCATGATAAAGCGAATAGCCGAAATAATCCATACTGACTCCCAAAGCACCCCAATGAGCAGGAAAAAGTACCGCTATGCTCTTGGTACTTAATTCGTTCATCCCGAATTTCTCATTATAGTTGATTCCTGCTGAGAAATCTTTGACAAGCGCCATTCCTGCCAGATTGCTATTGATATTCCAGAATCCTGTGAGAGCCACCGAACAGCTCCCCATCCCTGCACATCTGGCGCCAACAGGCATTAGTAAATCCTGGGCAAAGAGAGAGAGATTGCCTGTAAATATCATCATTAAAACGAACAGAAAACGTTTCCCAAAAGGGATAGATTTTTTGAAAAAAGGAAATAACATGTCGATTCAGGGTTTACACAATTGTGTATTTTCGTGGACTAAATTAGTATTTTTTTTTAAAAATCAAAATCCCTTTCAATATTTTACTATGAAACAAGTACTTGAGTTCTTAAAAGAATTAAAGCAAAATAATAATCGTGAATGGTTTCAAGAAAATAAAGCATGGTATGAATCATCACGAAATACGATTTTACAGTTTCTGGATCAAAAACTTATTCCTGGACTGGCGACTTTCGATCCTTCCGTGCAAAATATCACTGGCAAACGATGCCTTTTTCGCATCTATCGCGACATACGCTTCTCAAAAGATAAAACCCCTTATAAAACCAACTTTGGGGCATCTTTCGGCATGAAATTAAAAACTTCAGGCTATTACTTCCATATAGAACCCGGCAACAGTTTTGTCGGCGGTGGTATTTATCATCCATCTTCCGACGAACTCAAGGCCATTCGAAAAGAAGTCTATTACAGCATTGACAAGCTCAATGAAATCAGATCAAATCCAGATTTCAAAAACACTTTCGGTAACATTACCGGCGAAAAGCTGAAAAGAGTGCCCTTGGGTTTTCCAAAGGATTTTTCTGATCCTGAACTTCTGAAGCTCAAAGACTTTCTGGTCATGGTGTCATTATCAGATAAAGACCTTTTAAGGCTTGATCTTGACCGGTTTATCCTGAGTATTTTTAAGAAACAAAGGCCATTCAATGATTTTTTGAATGAAGCACTGTTAAATGGTAATGAAGAATAAATTCAGTTTCATTCTGCTGCTTACCGCCATGATCTGGGGACTGGCTTTTGTTGCACAACGGGCCGGGATGGAAAATATCGGACCGTTTGCTTTTAACGGAATCCGCTTTGCCCTGGGAAGCTTTTCACTGATGCCTTTGCTGTTTTTCAACCGGAATATTCCCAAGCAAGAAAATGTGAAAGCTGATAAATCTTTTATCTGGGAAGGCGGCATTCTTTGCGGACTGTTTTTATTTGCTGGCTCATCATTTCAGCAAGTGGGAATCGTTTATACCACAGCCGGAAATGCGGGTTTCGTCACTAGTCTGTATGTTATTCTGGTTCCTGTTTTTGGATTATTTTGGCATCACAAAGTCAATTTACAGACCTGGCTCGGAGCACTTATCGCCTTAGCAGGACTGTATTTTCTCTCCGTCAGACAAAGTTTGACTTTTGCTTTGGGAGATGGTCTGGTGCTGGTTAGCGCCTTTTTCTTTGCGGGTCATGTTTTAATGATTGGGAAATACGCCCCAAAAACAAACATCATCAGGCTTTCCATCATACAATTCGGAATAGCTTCACTTTTAAGCCTGGTTATTTCAATTTTCATGGAAACCACAACACTTGAAAACATCCGGCTGGCCGCCATTCCTATTTTGTATGGCGGCATCATGTCGGTCGGCGTGGCTTATACATTGCAAGTAGTCGGGCAAAAGAACACACATCCTTCCCATGCGGCAATTATCCTAAGCATGGAATCTCTTTTTGCTGCCATCGGCGGAATTCTCATTCTCAATGAGCCTTTGACATTTCCAATCGCGATGGGAGGAATTTTAATGCTTGGCGGAGTGATACTGTCGCAGATAAGGTTTAAAAAAGGATTATTATATC
>VAPK011085877.1_pt1 | contig 13142 bp, 13 predicted proteins | sample 3395031 | NCBI WGS metagenome assembly VAPK01 (sample SAMN08290443, study PRJNA428436) | hydrothermal vent metagenome | isolation source: Deep-sea hydrothermal vent chimney 1 | place: Pacific Ocean: Juan De Fuca Ridge | reverse complement strand
CACGTAGCAAGCATCAAAGGAGTTGACACTAACTACCTGTATGTAAACAGGTTAGATACGGCAGTATATTTTGGTAACTGGCTAAATTACAGCGCAAAACATACTGTGGTTGTAGGTAGTGGAATCGCTAATTCTCTATCTATTGGTGCCTATGATTTTTTAGAGTCTTTAAAAATATTTGTTCCAAAACCTGGTACAGGTTATATTACGAGTCCGAAAACTGCCTTTAGCCAGGTAAATACACAACCCATTGGAGTTTATCGATTGACAGATGATATTGATAAAAAGTTTGTGTTTGCAAATCTTTCACTGGCACAGGATTTATTGAATTATAAAAGCAATCAGATTACTGCTATTGAAATAAAAATTGAGCAAAACGCAAATATAAAAGAAGTGCAAACTCAAATTCAAAAAGATCTGGGTAATAAGTTTAAAGTACAAACAAGAGAACAATTGAATTCAGTTTTTTACAAAATGCTGAATACCGAAAACCTTGTTTCTTATCTGGTATTCACTTTGATATTAATTATTGCACTTTTTAATGTGATAGGTGCTATTGTAATGATGATCATTGATAAACGGGATAATTTAAAAACACTTTATCATTTGGGAGCAGATATTATAGAGATTAGAAAAGTTTTTGTGTTACAGGGCTTTTTGTTAACTCTGTTCGGGCTTTTAGTAGGGTTAATTATTGCAATTCCATTTGTTATGTTACAAAAAAAATATGGCTTTATCATGATCACACAAACTTTGGCCTATCCGGTTGAATTTCATCTGATCAATGTTTTACTTGTTGTTGTGACCATTGTTGTTTTAGGATTTATTGCTGCTAAAATTGCCAGCGGCAGAATTAATAAGAGGTTAGTTGAATAATCATCAATTATTGAATTTATCTAAAACTTCTTCAAAAACTTTAAAAACTTCTTCTTTACTGTCGGAGGTTACCATGCGTAATCGATACTCTTTAAAATGTGGAATTCCCTTAAAATAATTGGTGTAATGTCTTCTGGTTTCAAATAATCCTGCATGCTCACCTTTCCATTTGATGGCCATTTCTAAATGTCGTTTTGCCATTTCTATTCTTTCCGGAATGGAAGGAGGGGTTAAATGTTCTCCTGTTTTAAAAAAGTGTTTTACCTGCGCAAAGAACCACGGATTGCCAATACTTGCTCTTCCTATCATTGCACCGTCCAAGCCATATTTATCACGCATTAATAAAGCTTTTTCCGGACTGTCAACGTCACCATTCCCAAAAACAGGAATGTGCATTCTGGGGTTGTTCTTTACATCGGCAATGGGTTCCCATTTTGCAAGACCTTTATACATTTGAGCTCTGGTTCTACCGTGAATAGCAATTGCTTTTGCTCCAACGTCCTGTAGTCTTTCTGCCACTTCAATAATTTGTATAGAATCTTCATCCCAGCCAAGGCGTGTTTTTACGGTAATTGGAATTTTGGTGTGATTTACCATGGCTTCTGTAAGTTTTACCATCAGTGGAATATCTTTTAAAATTCCGGCACCAGCACCTTTGCTCACGACTTTTTTAACCGGACAGCCATAATTGATATCAATAAAGTCAGGTTTTGATCTTTCTACAATGGCAACCGTCTTGAGCATAGATTCTAAATTAGCACCAAAGATTTGTATGCCAACCGGACGTTCACTTTCGTAGATGTCCAGTTTTTGGATGCTTTTGGTAGCATCACGTATGAGACCTTCTGATGAAATGAATTCAGTATAAACCACATCAGCACCCTGTTCTTTACAAAGAGCACGAAACGGAGGGTCACTTACATCTTCCATCGGAGCAAGTAATAATGGGAAATCACCTAATTCTATGTTACCAATTTTTGCCATCTCTATTTTCAATTATATAAGAATGCAAAAATAAAACTTAATCTTCAATTTTGATTGTCAAATTTTAAATATTGATTTTTGCCGTTATTTTTTCTGCTTTAAGCGACATTTTTGTAACTTTTAAAAAAGCTATTTTTGTTGCACCAAATTAATCAAATATGAAAATCAAATTATTATTTTTTGTTATTGCTATCTCATTGCTAAGCTGTAAGTCAAGAGAAGAGAAGAGTAATCATAAAAATGACAAGAAAAAAGATGCTGCATCAGGAGCCACTACAATTGTAAATGTGGTACATTATCCACAGGAAAAACATTTAAAAAATATAAAACAACTTACTTTTGGTGGTGATAATGCAGAAGCTTATTGGAGTTTTGATGGGAAGAAACTTGTTTTTCAGGCAACAAATCCTGCATGGGGTTTAGAATGTGATCAGATATTTACTATGAATATTACAGATGACCTCAGTAAGGGTGCAAAACCTCAAATGGTTAGTACGGGGTTTGGTCGTACAACTTGCAGTTATTTTTTACCGGGTGATTCTACCATTGTGTATTCATCTACACATTTAGGAAGTAAGGATTGTCCTGTCGTTCCAAAAAAGGAAGACCACGGCGGAAAGTACATATGGCCGGTCTACAAAACATTTGATATTTTTATTGCAGATACAAAAGGGCATATGATCAAACAATTGACCAATGAACCTGGTTATGATGCCGAACCAACTGTTTCTCCAAAAGGAGATAAAATTGTATTCACTTCAACCCGTACAGGAGATCTGGAATTATTTACAATGAATATTGATGGTTCTGATGTAAAACAAGTAACCAGTGAATTAGGTTATGATGGAGGAGCATTTTTCTCCCCGGATGGTACGAAATTAATTTTCAGATCTTCTCGCCCAAAAACAGATGAGGAGGTGAAAGGATATAAAGATCTTTTGGCTCAGGGATTGGTGATGCCAACCAACATGGAATTGTATATTTGTAATGTGGACGGAAGTAATCTTCAAAAAATTACAGATCTTGGAAGTGCCAACTGGGCACCGTTTTTCCATCCCGCTGGAAAGAAAATTATTTTTTCAACCAATCATCATAAAAAGAAACATGATAGTTTTAACTTATTTATGATCAACCTTGACGGAACCGGATTAGAGCAAATTACCTTTGATGGTGTTTTTGATGCCTTTCCGATGTTCTCACCAGATGGTAAAAGAATTGTATTTTCTTCTAACAGAAATAATGGAGGTACACATGAAACCAATTTATTTGTTGCTGACTGGGTAGAATAATTAAAACAACATAGGGTTACAATAAAAAAGGATAGTAAATGGCAAGGTTTTATGACTTTGCCATTTGTTTTTTTTGATATTTTGAAAAACTTGATAAATAATAGATTTCTTTCATTATTTTTGCAAAACTAAGAAGGCAGAGGAAATGTAAAATAGTTTTATGAAGCAGGTGCCGTTTACACAATTTTGAAGATGAAGAATATAAGAAATTTTTGCATTATTGCCCATATAGATCATGGGAAAAGTACTCTGGCAGACAGGCTTTTAGAATACACCGGTACTGTTACCGATCGTGAGAAGAAAGATCAGTTACTGGACAATATGGATCTGGAAAGAGAGCGTGGTATCACTATTAAAAGTCATGCCATTCAAATGGATTACGAACAGGATGGTGTAGCATATACATTGAATTTGATCGATACTCCTGGTCATGTTGATTTTTCTTACGAGGTTTCTCGTTCTATCGCTGCTTGTGAAGGTGCACTTTTAATTGTAGATGCTGCACAAAGTATTCAGGCACAAACCATTTCAAACTTATATCTGGCTTTGGACAATGACTTGGAAATTATTCCAGTTTTGAATAAAGTAGATTTACCAAGTGCAAATCCAGAAGAGGTTACCGATGATATTGTTGATCTTTTGGGTTGTGACCCAGCAGAGGTTATCCACGCAAGTGGTAAAACAGGTTTTGGTGTTGATAAAATACTGGAAGCTATTATTGAGAAAGTTCCTGCTCCTCAGGGAGATCCAAATGGGCCCTTACAAGCATTGATCTTTGATTCGGTTTATAATTCATACCGTGGTGTGGAAACAATCTTTAGAATTATAAATGGAGAGATCAGAAAAGGGCAACGTGTAAAATTTGTTGCGACAGATAATGAGTATTTTGCAGATGAGGTTGGTACTTTGAGATTAAATCAGGAACCTAAAAGTGTGATAAAAGCAGGTGATGTAGGTTATTTAATTACGGGTATTAAAACTGCCAGTGAGGTGAAAGTTGGGGATACCATTACAGATGCTGAGAAACCTACTCAAAATATGATTGAAGGTTTTGAAGATGTAAAACCAATGGTGTTTGCAGGTATTTATCCTGTTGATACAGAAGATTATGAAGAATTACGATCTTCTATGGAAAAATTAAAATTGAACGATGCTTCTCTGGTTTTTGTTCCGGAAAGTTCAGCAGCATTAGGTTTTGGTTTTCGTTGTGGATTTTTAGGAATGCTGCATTTAGAGATCATTCAGGAAAGGCTGGAACGCGAATTTGATATGACGGTGATCACTACAGTTCCCAACGTATCTTACCACGCCTTTACAAACAAAAACCCAGAGCAGGTTGTTTTGGTAAATAATCCTTCAGATCTTCCTGAACCATCTACTTTAAACAGGGTAGAGGAACCATATATCAAGGCCAGTATCATTACCAAATCTGAGTTTGTGGGGCCGGTAATGAGTCTGTGTATTGAAAAAAGAGGTGAAATTACGCATCAGACCTATTTAACAACTGAAAGAGTAGAATTGAGTTTTGATATGCCTTTATCAGAAATTGTTTTTGATTTTTACGACAGATTAAAAACAGTGTCAAAAGGCTATGCTTCTTTTGATTATCATCCAATAGGCTTAAGATCTTCTAAGCTGGTAAGAGTTGATATCTTATTGAACGGACAACCAGTGGATGCTTTATCGGCTTTATTACACGATAGTACGGCTTACGGAATCGGAAAGAAAATGTGTGAAAAATTAAGACAGCTAATTCCGCGACAGCAGTTTGATATTCCTATTCAGGCAGCTATTGGAGCAAAGATCATTGCACGTGAAACCATAAAAGCACTTCGAAAAGATGTAACTGCAAAGTGTTACGGAGGTGATATTTCGCGTAAGCGTAAATTACTTGAAAAGCAGAAAAAAGGTAAAAAACGTATGCGTCAGGTAGGTAATGTACAAATACCTCAGCAGGCATTTATGGCGGTTCTTAAATTGAATGATTAGAAATTAGAAATAAATTAGAAAAAAGGAGTAGAGATTAATTCTGCTCCTTTTTTATTTCTGTAACAACTTCGGACACTAGGTCTCTGCAGCAATAACCTGTTGGATTTAAAACTTCACATTTTTCATTGACCTTTTCACGATAATGTGACATGATATCTTCCCATATGGTAAGATCATGGTCTTCAACAGCATGCTTGATCTGCTTATCATCTATATTGTTGCAATAGCAAATAATCTTTCTGTTTACTCCTTTTTTATACCAAAGTTCACGCTTTAAAGCAGATTTATCAATGGTGAGTTCATCATTGTAATAAGCAACATCACAATCAGGGTTTAAACAGATATAATTCTTTTTATTCATGTCAATTTTAGAATAATCCTCTTTTCTTAAATTTGATTTAAAAACCGTATTCGGGACTTTGTCACCGCGTTGGTTGCAAATTGGACAAGAAGGTATTATCATAGCTTTTTTATCTACTATATTTTCACGACCCACTACCTTGTAATGGCCTTCGTTAATCTTCTTAATGATTTCTTCTTCATTGATGATACTTTCATCAAATTCAATTTTTCCTAAATTATTTTCATGATCAATATTTCTTGCTTCAATACCTCTAAGTTGGTCAACAAGTCCTTCAACAGAGGCAGAACATCCTCCGCAAGTCATTCCTTTAATTTTTAATTCCAGTATTTTCATTTTTATTTCATTTTTTCAATAATTATTTTTGAATCCTTGACTTTATAACTGGTTTTGTTAATAGCTTCTACAATATCTTTTTTTGAGGTCTTTGAAATATCAAATTTAACTTTGGCTGTTCCTAATTCAAAATCTACATTTGTATTGACTACACCATCTACAGCATCTACAGTTTGTTCAATATGATGTGTACATGCCTGGCAGGTCATTCCTTCAATATCCATTTTAAGAGTTATAATATTGGATGTAGGATATGTAGCAAGTGATTTTATTTCGTTCTTTGGATATAAACTTTCAGAATAATTTGGAAAAGCAAGCATTAAACCTATAAAAATTGTTACAATAGCAAGAAATATTTTTGATTGAAAAAAACTAGATTTCTCTTTTGTTTCACAGGCACAATCTATTTCATCTTTTTTTTCTGGTTTTAATTTTTGATACCAGGCAAATGCAAGAATGAAAATACTGATACCCATTAGATAATACCGATATGGCTCTAGCCAGCTAAATGAAGAGGCTGCTCCTCCTGTTCCGGCAATTATTACCAAAAAAGGTGTGATACAACATAATGATGCAGCAACTGCAGTAATGATTCCAGAGCCTATTAAGGTTTTGCTTTTGTTCATAATTATTTTTTATTTAATTTATTTCCTGAATTGATTATCGTAAAGAATGTATCTAGAATATAAAAGAAATCTTCTTTGATAAAGTAAAAATAGGTTTGTCCCTCTTTACGAATCCCAACGGTATTCCCATCTTTAAGTTTCCTTAGATGCTGTGAAATAGCTGAAATATTCATTCTAAGTATATCACTAAGATCACATACACAAAGTTCTTTTTCTCTATTTAAAAGATAAAGAATTTTTAATCTTACCTCATTTCCAGCAAGCGATAAAACCTCACTTAACTTCGATATTTCCTGTTCTTTAGAGTCAACCTTGGTTTTACATCTCTTAATTTGATCGTGGTCTGCCAAAACTCTGATGCATGTATTTTGTGTCATAAATGTTATTTTAGTATTTAAGTGAATGCTAAAATAACCAATTAGAAAAGTTATTGCAAATTTTTAACTCTATTTTAGCATCTGCTTAAATAGAGTTTCAGATAGAAATGTGATTTATACGAGATTCTTAATGAAATAAATATTAAGATTTCAATAATGAATTGTTGGAAAAAAATCAGAAAATATAAAAGCTATCTTTGAATAAACCGGGCTTTAAACACCTTTGAAAAATGCTTGATGATTTTTAGTTTAATTTCTTCCTGTGGAATAATTTTTCCTAATTCAGCTTTTATAGAAGTAACAGCTTTACCTTTAATTCCACAAGGAATGATATGATCGAAAAATCCCAGATCTGTTGAAACATTCAAAGCAAATCCATGCATGGTAACCCAGCGGGAAGTTCTTACACCTAATGCACAGATCTTTCGGGCAAATGGAGTGCCAACATCCAACCATACTCCAGTTTCTCCCTCGCTTCTTTCTCCTTTTAAACCGTATTCTGCTATGGTTAATATGATCACTTCCTCTAGTTTTCGCATGTACACATGAATATCCGGAAAGAAATTGTCAAGGTCTATAATAGGGTATCCAACAATCTGCCCGGGGCCATGATAAGTGATATCTCCACCACGATTGGATTTAAAAAATGTGACTCCTTTTTCTTTGAGCTGATCTTCACTTAAAAGCAGGTTATTGATATTGCCACTTTTGCCCAAAGTATACACTGGTGGATGCTCTGTAAACAAAAAATAATTTGGAGTGGGTTTCTGTTTTTCTCTTTCTCTGTTTGCTAATTTGATATCAATAACTTCCTGAAAAAGAATATTTTGACTATCCCACACTTCTTTGTAATCTTTTAATCCTAAGTCTTTTAAAATTATATTTTGCACGTATTTTTTTATTTTAGGATTACTTCGAATTCAAGTAATTTTGGATTCTCAGTGATGTTTTTCATATCTGTTTGGATGTACATTGTTTTTCTGTCATCACTAAATGTGGCACCTTTATAAGTAGTATTTTTAATAGCTTTTGGGAAGTGATATATGAGTTTATAGGAACTGCCATCTAAAAAAGAAGCACTTTGTTCCATCGATTTTTTATAGGCTTCTTTTTCCTCGGCAGTCATTTTTTTCTTTATCACCTTTCGAGTGAATTTTTTGCCGTTATAGCTGTATTTAACTTCTGTATCCGTTGATGGAGCTTTACTATCCTTACCATCTTTAACTGATTGTGCTTTGGTAATTCTTTCCTGGATATTTTCCAATTCATTGATAGAGTTGAATTCAAAAATAAAATCAGATACCATTTTGCCATTTTTCTCATCCACCATCATATGGATCTTCAGATCTTCAAGAGCTTTCAAAGATGCTTGTTCTTCTTTAGAAAGTTTGGCAATACTATCTTTTTTCTCTTCTAATATATCTTTAAAACGAATGACTGTATCCATAACTTTCAAGTCCTCATCTGTTTTAGTAGAGTCACCCATCTGTTTCATTGCACCCATCATCGCACTCATATCCATTTCTAAAGAATAAACCCCGCTACCATTTTCTTTGATATCAATTCGTTCAGTAAACTGACAACTTGTTAATGTTACAGTTGAAATTAAAATGATAATTAAATTTGTAATTTTTTTCATAGGTCTAGTTTTTAGGGTTGTTTAATATGATGAGAGCGGCAATTACACCCGGTACCCATCCTAAAAAGGTTAGAATAAGAACGATTAAAACAGATCCACATCCTTTGTCTAAAACTGCCAGAGGAGGTAATAAGATTGATAAAAGTACACGCCAGAAACTCATTTAATAAAAGTTTATAAGCAAAGGTCAGTAATATATTCTAATTTACAAATACAATTATTACATTTCAGGTTTCAAACTTTTGTAAAGAATTTGATTTACCGGGAATATGAATTTTCCTCGTTGTCTATTTTCAAAAACCATCGTATCTTTGCAAACTATTTTTAATAATAAACAAACTACATATATATGCAATTATCAGAGCAAGAAATTGTAAGAAGAGAGTCCCTTCAAAAATTACGCGATTTAGGTATTAATCCTTATCCGGCTGCGCAATTTAAAACTTCTGCAACCATAGAAGAAATTATTGATGGATTTGATGCTTTAGAGGGTAAAGAGGTGATCCTTGCCGGAAGAATTATGAGTCGTCGTATCATGGGAAAAGCTTCTTTTGCAGAATTGAAAGATGCCAGTGGAAGAATGCAAATTTACATTAATCGTGATGAAATTTGTGAAGGTGATGATAAGTCCATGTACAATGAGGTGTTTAAGAAATTGCTGGATATTGGTGATATTATTGGAATAAAAGGAGAGGTTTTCAAAACAAAAGTAGGAGAGATCTCCGTGAAAGTAAAGGAATTAACTCTTTTATCAAAAGCATTAAAACCAATGCCTATTGTAAAAGTGGATGCTGATGGAAAAACCCATGATGCTTTTAGTGATCCTGAAATGCGTTACCGTCAGCGTTATGTGGATCTGATGGTGAATGACCATGTAAAAGATACCTTTATCAAACGTACCAAAATAACCAATTCCATTCGTCAGTTTTTTAATGATAAGGGTTATGTTGAGGTAGAAACTCCTGTATTACAGCCTATTCCGGGAGGTGCTGCCGCCAGACCATTTGTAACGCATCACAATGCTTTGGATATGCCTTTGTATTTGCGAATTGCAAATGAACTTTATTTAAAGCGATTGATCGTTGGTGGTTTTGATGCAGTTTATGAGTTTTCTAAAGATTTTAGAAATGAAGGAATGGACCGTACGCATAATCCGGAGTTTACCGTGATGGAGTTATATGTTGCATATAAAGATTACCATTGGATGATGGAAATGACTGAAGAATTACTGGAAAAAGTTGCTATGGATTCTAACGGAACTGCAGAAGTTCAGGTTGGGGAAAATAAGATTAATTTTAAAGCGCCTTATGAGCGTGTTCCTATTTTGGAGGCAATAAAAGTTCATACCGGTTTTGATGTTGCAGGAATGAATGAAGAAGAACTTCTTAAAGTTTGTCGGGAAGTAGGTATCGATGCAGATGAAACCATGGGTAAAGGGAAACTGATTGATGAATTGTTTGGCGAAAAATGTGAGCATCACTATATCCAACCAACCTTTATTACCGATTATCCTAAAGAAATGAGTCCTTTGTGTAAAGAGCACAGAGATAATCCTGAATTAACTGAGCGTTTTGAGTTGATGGTGAATGGTAAAGAACTGGCAAATGCCTATTCTGAATTGAATGACCCGATTGATCAGCTGGAACGTTTCCAGGATCAGTTAAAACTATCTGAAAAAGGAGATGACGAAGCGATGTTTATCGATATGGATTTTGTTAGAGCTTTGGAATACGGTATGCCACCAACTTCGGGAATTGGAATTGGTATTGACCGTTTGGTGATGTTTATGACCAATAATGCTTCTATTCAAGAAGTTTTATTCTTTCCTCAAATGAAACCGGAGCGGCGAGTTGCTGCAGACATTCAGCTAAACGAAGATGAAAAAAGTGTATTTAAAATACTTCAAAAAGTTGAGAAGATATCATTAGGTGATCTTAAAACCCAATCAGGATTATCAAATAAAAAATGGGATAAAACCATTAAAGGTTTAACCAAGAATAATTTAGCCAAAGTAAATAATACTGATGACGGTTTGTTTGTAGAGGTTGTAAATTAATAACTGTCATTTCCACGAAAGTGGGAATCTTAAAATTTAAAAAAGGAGTTATTTTATTGTAGCTCCTTTTTTTATGTAATATGGTAGCAGATTGTAGCATATAGCCACACAATCTTAGTCACTTAAGATTTTTTTCAATGAAGAATATACATTCTATTGTATGAGTTTTTCAAATGACATTGGTCAGATTTATAATTGAAATAATGAGTTATCTTTGATAATGAGAATATTTATATCAATTTAATTAAATTCAATTTGGAGCATAGAGAACTTAATAGGGATAGTTATTATTTATTTGATGATACAATGAATAGAAAAGACCCTATAAAACTTTTAACAGATAAAGAGGTAAGTTCTTTTGATATTGCAAATGAGGTGATGTTTGAATTTCAGTATTATAATAGAAAATTTAAAGAAATTTATTTGAATCTAGAAGAATTTGAAACAACAGTATTAAAATATTCAAAACAAATTGAAAATGCTAATCAACACAATGTAGTAAACGATTTGATGAATTTAATCTATATTGATGTAAATAGAACTTTTATTAACTTTATAACTTCTCTAAAAGTATTTATAGAGCATATCGAAAAGAGATTAAATAGAAAATATGGAGATCCTTCTGAACAATTCAATTCATTTAAACAATTGACACACAATTTATATGAAAATTACTTTGCATATAGATTTCTTTATTATCTCAGGAATTATTCAATTCATGATAGTTATCCAATAAATAATTTTGATAAAGACACTGAATTAGTACATGATACTTCTCAATACAAAAGTAAACTTCATATTCATTTTAATAGAGATGTATTATTAGAGAATGAAGTAATGAAAAAAATGGAGCCTGACTTAAGAAGATATAATAATTTATTTCCTGTTAAAAACGTAGTGGATGGTATTCATGAACCTCTTGGGAAATTGTTTGATGGCTTTATTAGAATTGAAGAGAAATATTTTGTTAAGCATGCCAGTATAATTAGTAATATTTTTGAAGAAAATACAAATTGTAAAATAATGAGTTTTGGTAAATTGGTTGACGTTAGTGGTTATGAGTACAATATTGAAACAATCATTTTGCCAATAGATCTAGCGAAACAAATTCTTCAAAAGTTTAAATTAATTTGATAAAGAGATAGAATAGCTGAAAATTTTTAGAGTTGATATTGTATTACAATTCAATTTCTTGTTACGATATAGTCAGAGATTGACATTTATCCCTATATTTATAAAACGATAAACAGGGACTAAATAGCTGTTAACCTTCGAAAAAAGTACTATGGTAAAAAAGAAGTATCCAAAAAGAATAGGGTTTGGAGTTTAAAGAATGAATATTTAAGAATATAAATATGATCCTAAAAATTACCTATTGAATAAAAGCCACATTATAACGTTTGTTTCTTTTGTTTTAATTTTTGCCTTATCTATTAATAAGATATCTGCGCAAAGCGTGAAACTAATAAATAAGTTTGAAATAAATTCTAAAATGTTTTCTTCGCCAGTTTCTACTAGCGATGATGTTGTTATTATTGGCGGTCACGACCGAAACATCTATTTCTTAAATAAAACAGGTGAATTAATAAAGCGATTCAAAACCAAAGGTTGGATACATTCATCTCCTCAAGTTCTTTCTAATGGCAATATTATTATAGGATCGTACGATAAATATATGTACATATTGAATAAAGAAGGAGAATTGATAAGACGGCTCAAACCTGGAGGTCGTCTATTCTCAAAAGTTTTAGAACTACCCGATGGTAAAATTGCTTTTGGAGCAAATACAAAAGGTCTGGTTATTTACGATTTGAAAAATGATTCGAGTAAAGTTTTCAAAACTAAAGGGATAGCCCACACCGACCTCGAACTTTTATCAAATGGCAATATTGTAACAGGTACAACAGGAAAATATGTTTATATAGTTGACCAAGATGCAAACAAAATCGCACAGTTCAAAACAAAAGGATGGTTGCTTCACTCTAAACCTACCGAACTTAATGACAGTACAATTTTAGTGGGTTCGTACGACAATACTTTGTATTTCCTTGATAAGCAACTGAAAGTAAAACACACATTCAAAACTAAAGGCAAAATTCACGGATCGGCCTTAATCTTAAATGATAGTACCATAGTTATTGGTTCTCTCGATAATTCTGTTTATTTTTTAGACTACAATGGGAAATTAATAAATGAATTTAAAACGGAAGGTAAAGTGGTTGCATCGCCTATTAACTTAAGTAACGGCACAGTTGTAGTATCATCTTTTGATAACTATGTATATTTTTTAACTCCCGAAGGAAAACTAATTTGCAAATTTAACACAGGAGGAAATATTTTTTCAACCCCGGTAATTCTATCTGATGACACAGTAGTTGTAGGTTCTAACAACAATTCTGTTTATTTTATAAAGATGGAATTGAATTCAAAAGAGATAATTACTACCGATGACATTGCAATATTAGGTAAGGATGTAAAAATTGAACAAATTAAATAACTAACTCAATACATTAAATTTAAAGGTGTGTAAACAATATATGTTATGAAAAGACGAAAATTTATTCAATCAACGGTACTTGCATCTGCAGTGGCTACTGTTTTACCAATCT
>VAPK010319779.1_pt1 | contig 13143 bp, 18 predicted proteins | sample 3395031 | NCBI WGS metagenome assembly VAPK01 (sample SAMN08290443, study PRJNA428436) | hydrothermal vent metagenome | isolation source: Deep-sea hydrothermal vent chimney 1 | place: Pacific Ocean: Juan De Fuca Ridge | reverse complement strand
GCTTCTGTGGTAGCAAAAGTAGTCAGGGATAATATGATGAAAGAGCTAACATTGTCAAACCCGCGTTTCATGCTGTATAAAATAAATAAAAATAAAGGTTATTTAACAAAAGAACATAGAAGTGCCATAGTGCTATATGGACCTACAGAGTTCCACAGACTTACTTTTAAAGGGGTAAAAGAATATGCAAAGTAAACATGTTGAAGACACCAATGAGGTTGTGCTTGAATTTGAAATGGGTATAGATTTAATAGAGTATTTAGAATCAGAATCAAAAAAGAAACATCTTACTGTAAGTGAGTTGGTTGATGACATATTGGTATCTTATATTAAGAATAACTTGACTGGTGCCTGTAGTGATAATTTAGATAACAATTTAAAGTAATTATATTAAGTATAAATGTCTTTAAACACTGTTTTAGATAAATTACATAAATTGGCAAAAACAAGTTCAACAAAAAACAAGAAAAAGTTGTTAAAGGATTTTTTACAAGATGATTTGTTTCTAAAAGTAGTAAAAGCTACTGCAGACCAACTTTATCATTATAATATTAACATGCTTCCTAAATTTGAGAATGGTTTAGGTACATCTATTGATGATATTTTCAATCAGTTGCACGTGTTGTCAAAGAAAAAAGGTGCCAGTGAGGCAGATAAATTGAAATTAGCACAAAGTGCTTCTATTGATAATGAAACGTGGGAAGTAGTACAAATTATTGTTAAGAAGAATCTTAGATGTGGTATTTCAGGAAAAACTATAAACAGTGTAAGACCAGGAACAGTTATTCTTGTACCATATTGCAGATGTTCTTCAGCTAAAAACATACATAGGATAAAAGTACCGGCTTTTGCCCAATGTAAAGCTGATGGTATGTTTGCTAATAATGTTTGTAGCCCCGATAATGAAACTATATTTTTAACTAGAAATGGTAGTATTGTTAGACAGTTAGGTAAGTTGCGTAGCAGGATAAAAAATGTATTAGTTAATTATCCAAACGGAGTTGTACCGATGGGTGAACTCGTAGTGGTTAGAGATGGAAAAATTTTAGATAGGCAAACCGGAAATGGTATTTTAAACCAATGCATTCAAGGAACAGCCCTACAAGAAGATGCAGATTGTGTAATATTTAGAATTTGGGATGTTGTAGGTTACAAAGAATTTTGGGCTGGAAAGGATACCACACCTTATTGGAAGAGATTGTCACTAACTGAGGAGTTTGTAACAGCTGTAGATCACCCATCAGTAACAGTAGTACATACCGAAGTTATAAATTCTATTGATGAGGGGCGTGAGTTTTATAATAAAATGCGCGTCAATGGTGAGGAGGGTGCAGTACTTAAAAATAAAGATGCCATTTGGAAATTTTATACTTCGACAGAGCAAGTTAAAATGAAGAATGAAGTTGATATAGAGTTAGAGGTAGTTGATTGGTATTGTGGAGATAGCGGTAAAAAATATGAGAAATGCCTTGGTGGAATTACGTTACGTTCTAGGTGTGGAAAATTAATTACTAATGTTGGTTCTGGATTTTCTGATAAAATGAGAGGGTACCATCCTGTTGATGGAAACGACCCAAATTCCACCCCCAGGTGCCATACAGAAACAAAAGATGAAGCTACTATTTTTATAGATAAAGAAAAAGCCGCCCAAGCATTACGTACATGGGATGAATTAAAAGGAAGTATAATACAAATAACTTGTGAGTCTGTAATTAAAGATAAACGAAAAAATACTTATTCTTGTTTTCTTCCCAGATTTAACGAAATACGTTTAGAAAGAGATGATGCAGATTCTTTGAAAGAAATACTTACACGTTAAAAACTATGAAAATAAGGCAATGTTTATAATACACAGTGTTGAAGACAATATATTATATTTTAATTGTAGTACATGTAAATCTGATAGTAAGTGTATAGTAAAACATTTGAGTACTAATGTTTTTATTACACTTACATGCCCACATTGTTTGAATAGTGCCAATGTGCTAGTTACATCAAAGGAATGTAGGAAAAATTCAAATTTTTCATGGTCCCCTTTAATACAAACTGAACTAGTGGAGAAATAGATATGTATGAATCTAAATTTTATACTGAAAAAGAGCTGATCGCCGAACTAAAAGCATCATTAAATGATATAGGTGGGGTTATAGATCATATAGATTTTAATAATCATATAGTTAAGGTTGATATTGACCCTGAGTATGAGGATGAGGCATTTAGATTAATAGAGACTATAATTGAAACATATCGTGTAAAAAGAGAAGATGTGCTGTTAAATAACCCTTTTTGTGGAGTATATGATTTAATAGAAAATATAGAGAGTGGCATTTGATGGGAAGCAGTATAAATGATGCATTTTTTAAAATACAGTATGATAAATATCTGAGTAATCTTAGCCTTAAGGAAAAAGTACATTTTTCTAAAGACTGGGATACTAGTTTGGGAAATGAAGACGCCTCTAACTTGATAACTATGTTATTTAGTGAGATAAAGAAGTGCAATAATGCTAGGATGGGTTGTGAGGAGTGTTTCGAATACTTGGATAAGACTTTATCATTGTATGCCAATTACTTACCATATAAAAATTATAAAGTATTCACACTGGCTGTTTATTATTTTTTATTAGTTAGAAAGGAGTTTGACATGAGTGAACTTATACAGGTTACAGGTAATACCAGTAATTATACAGAAGAAAAAATCTCTAAAGTAAATAGTTGGGATGAGTATTTTTTAAATGTGGCCACACAGGTTGCTAGTAATTCTAAATGTTTTTCAAGAAAAATAGGGGCTATTTTAGTAAGAGATAAAACTATTATTGGTACTGGATACAACAGCCCACCACGAGGAGTTCCGTCTTGTGATCATAGATGGGGCCATGATCATAGTTTAGGTATTAAACCAAGCCACAATGTGCTGAATAAATGCCCTAGAAAAATATTTGGTTATGAGTCTGGTGAGGGTATTGAACTATGCCCTGCTAGCCATGCTGAAGAATCAGCCATAATTAACAGCGCCCGTATGGGGGTTTGTACTAAAGATGCTATTATGTACTTAAGTTGTGGGATGCCATGTGCTAAGTGTGCTACCAAAATAATAAATGCAGGAATTTGTGAAGTAGTAGTCACCAGTATGTCTTTATATGATAAATTATCTGATTACTTATTTAAACATAGTGATGTAAATATAAGATTATATGCATTTGCACAAAACAAAACGTAGTTTTTGTACTATTATATAAGTAGAATGTATAAAGTATTTACTAATTAGAGGATGTATATAAAAATAAGTGTTTTAAGTTAAAGGGGGAACAAAATGGCAGATACTTACAATTTTAATTTTTTTCAAATTCCAGATGTGGGCGTAACAAACACTTACATTGGTGCTGGTCTGCAACAACATAGAGATTTTGGTGAGCGTATATCAAGCTTTGGTGCATTGGAGTATGGGATACGAGACGAAGATGATTATACCAAAGTATCATTAGGGTTTAAATCTAAAGATGAACTACAAAATCCAACTATCCCGCCTTTTGCAATGTCAGGGGATTACGACAACAATCCATTTGTTTGGGGTTCCACTGTTAAAAGAATTAGAAACGATGAGCTTACAATTATGTTACTTGGAAGTAAAAATAGTTTTTCAGCCTCATTACCAGCCATGGATGTATCAGACACTAAAAATTCTAAAGGCCCATTCGAAAAGCCAAAAAACTTTCCTGCAGAAGGATGGTCTTCATTTGGTGGTCGGATAGGCGGTCCTGACGGGTACGTAGCACCAGGCACACGGGTAGCTTAAGTCCATTAATGTCTTTTTGTGATTGTGAAGATTGGAAAGAGCTTTCTAAACATGGAGTAACTGTTTTTAAGCAACACCCTATCTATGGGTGGGTAGCACAGTGGAAAGAGTTATCCGATGAGGTTAGCTACACACAGGTACATACTTATGCCATTAGTATAAAGTATTGCCCAATGTGTGGAAAAAAGTTGCATAATCCTGCGGAGGAATAGTGGTGGATAATTTAAATTTTCCTGACAGGAGGCTAACTTCTGCCAAAGATAGTAATATTAGACGCAGAGCATCTGATTGGAGCAGCTCCTATGAGTGGGTTGTACAACAATTACGACTCGGTTTGGCAACAGCTGCTGATTCAGCTGGCGAAATTTCAGCATTAAATAAGGATATAAAAGAACTTATCAATAAAAATTATATTTTATCTAAAGAGCTAGAAGTTTTAAAAATTAGTTGCGAAAAAGATACTGAGTTATTAAAGGAAGAGATTTTATCATCTAAACAAGATCTAAGTAAATTCAAAGATAAGTTTTCATTTGTTAGAGTTTTTCCAATTTTTTTGAGCTCAATTCTTTTTAGTGTAGCTGTAGTTGAAGTAGTAATTAAAGTATTTAAATATTTAAATGCTTTACACATAGTTCCTTAATTATGGGGGAAGTTTATGCTTATAGTTATAGTTGATGATGAGCCTATCATGTGCAGATCAATTACCGCCGTATTAAATGCTACTGGACAGTCCTATACTGTCGAACAGTTTTCTGGTAAGCATTGTGGTGGGGCTGTACTAAAATGGCTAGAGTTTAATAAGCCAGATTATTGCATACTAGATGTTTTATTAAATGGGGTATCAGGTTTAGATGTGGCGGATAAAGTACAAGAGCTGTATCCAGACACTAAAATATTGTTAATGACTGGATGCGCAGATGATAGTGAGTATTATAAGAAATCGTTTGATTATGCTGAACAGCATAAAAATGTTAATTGTTTACTTAAACGTGAGTCTAATGTAGGAACAACTTTTATTGGGTCTTTACTTAATGATCTAAATACTGCTGTATCTATGTAAGTTGTCGTTATGATTACCATTATTGATAAGTTGGAAAATGTTCAATCATGGACTGTGAAACTGAGTATTCTTAGCCATACTTTTTTTGGAACTTTCCTAGGGCAAACCGGGGATCTAAAAGACGATTTTACGCGCTATGTAGTTGTATCAATGCTTTATCTATGTGCCTTTCTTATAGCATATAAGTATAGAAAATATCCAAGAGAAAAATTATTATGTTATGGGTTTGGGTTTTGTTTACTCGAATCCGTAATAATGCAAGCCTCCCTGTTCTTACGTGTGTGGAATTTGGACTCTACTTCTGCGCGTGCAGTGATATTACCATTAACTGTGCCAATTAGCCATCTACTATATTACTTAGGGTCATCTCTCGTAGCTGTAGCTTTTTCTTGTTATTCCATCTCCAGTAACAATAAGAAGATAAATAAATCGTGTACTAATACTTATATTAAAATTTTAGTAACAGTAGGGATCGTACTTTTTATTTCAACTACATGGCAGTGGTCGAAACAATTGGTATATTCATGTCAAAGTGAGAGCTATAGCATATATAATGGTATGTGGCATGCTGCTACTTTCTTGATAATGCTGATAGCCGTCATGCACATGTTCAGTAAAAGTAAGTTAAGTACTACAATGCGTATAATAGGAGCAACACTATGTTTGTGGGCATTTAGTAATGTTCTAGTGATGGTTGATATGGCCACTATAGGTAAATTTAATCAATACTTATTACCAGCCAGTAATTTAATATTAGATATAACTATCCCAATTATTTTAGTTGTGTACTTAAAAGAACAAAGTGATGCATTAGATAATGCTATTAACAATGCTAATTTGTTGGCTTCAGATAGAAATTTTGTTATACGTGGGTTTAGTCATGAGATACGTACTCCACTAATGGCGGCAATGTCATTTTTAGAGGCATATACTATTAGACATGGTCTTATTAATTTAACAAAGGAACAAAAAAAGATTCTATCTGATGTATGCCCAAGGAAGTTACTATGTAATAGTATAGTAAATGAAGGATTTTTAGATCTTAAAAGTGCTCTTCGTCATATATCTAATATATTGGATAACCTATCTTCTTTTGGGGAAGATACAGGTAATACTCACATCTCTACTTATGAACTAAACAGTTTAACAAAGATAGGAGTAAAATACGCTAAATTTACGGATGAAGTAAAGAAAATCGAATCGTCATTGATAGAGTTTACTCCATATAATGAAGATTTAAAAGTCAACATCTCATCGTCAAAATATATTCAGATACTACAAAATTTAATACATAATTCAGTAAGAGCTGTTAAGCACTTAAAGTCTAAACAACCAGTTATTAATATAACATTATCTAAACATGGTGAACATGCTGTGTTAGAAGTATTTGATAATGGGATTGGAATGACGAATAAACAGGTAACTAAATGCACAACCAAATATTGGACTACTAAAAAAAGTAAAAATGGAGGACTTGGTTTATACTTGGTTAGTAGGTATATGTCGGAATTTAGTGCTAAGATGTATATATATTCTGAATTCAATGAGTGGACAAAAGTAAAATTAGTTTTTCCATTAGTTAGTAATAAAACATCTTGATATATCTACGTAAAAATAGTATAATAGTATTTATACATTTGGTCTTTAAACTGTAAAAAATAATTATTTAGATTTGTGAATGTCAATACATATTTAAGTAACTATATTAATGATAGATGATTGGTAAGATATTTAGTCGTAAACCTCAATATTTATGAGGTGTAAAAATTGCACTTGGAGATCTGATGAAAAAACAGAATATTTATGTAAAGAAAAAAACCTATACGTATAAACACAATAAACACAATAAACCCAACAAACACCTTAATACAAAAGTAACATCGGAAGATATAAAAAAACTTAAAGAACATTTTGATAAATTGTGTATAGTTTGATTAGACAACTAATGGGCAATAGTCTTGGGTAGTTCACACTTAATGTATTTAAAATTGTGTTATACTATTGTGACTTACACTAAAGGACACGGAGATATTAAATAATGGCAAATAGATATGAAGATGGTGATGACAAGTTAGTTGAAGTATTTTTTGATGTTGTTGAAAGACGGTTCCCTAAATATGGAAATCTAGAATTTTCTTTAATTTATGATACAAAAAAACGTATAAAACAAGGTAAGGTTTGTTTGGCCAGTATAGAGTTACCTTCACCAAAATTAAGGTTTTTTACTAAAAATGATGAGTTTGTAGAAGGCTGTGATTATATCATAATTGTGGATAAGCAGGCATGGAATTTAGCCAATGATGTAGATAAAAAACGTTTAATAGCACATCAGCTATGTCATATTTTTATAGATGATAAAGGTAGCCTTAAACTTATAGGGCATGATGTACGTGATTTTTATTCAGAGATCATTAATAATGAGGATGATTCTGATTGGAATATTAAATTAAGTTCCTTAGTATCAGCGGTCTATGAACAAGAAAAAGATAGTAAAGCAATAAAAAAAGACTTATAGGGGTTACTATTATGGAGAAGTATAAAGATTTAAATAATGACGATGAGCTCGTAGAAACACCTAAACAAGGACCGTCTGCTGCCACCAATTGGGAGGGATATGTACGTGGTGAGATAAACTCACTTCTAGATACATTTTTACCTACAGCAGTTAATGGTAATGTCGGTGTTAGATACAAAAATCCCATTATCAGTCAACAACCAGGGGGCATAGAGATAGTGTATGACAAAACTAAAGCTACCGCAGTGCAGATTAGCTTAGTTTTTAAATTTAGCGAAACTATAGATATACCTATAAAGTAACAAATAACCAGTAAGAACTTGTACAAACCATATAAGATCTTTCTGACGTAGTGTATATTTAGTTTATCACTTCTTGGTAGGAGCTCGAATACAATGGAAGGATTAATCTATTTTGAAGATGGGGTTGAGATAGCAAAAAGCGGTGATGCAGTAGTTTATTTGATGAATAATGAGCTTTTCTTAGAGATAGGCCCAGGACGTAATCTATGGGCATTAGAAAGTGAATATAGTGATTATATTGAACAGCTTTGGGATTTACCCAAAGGCAGTTGCTTAGAGATTGGCTTGGGTTTGGGTATAGCATCACGATGCATTTTATCCAACCCGAATGTACGTAGTTTAACGACTATAGAAAAAAATAAAGATATTGTTGCGATACAATCTCAGTTAACTACTATTTTGGGTGATTCTACAAGATCGTCTAGATGGTCTTATGATCAGAATAAGCATAAAGTATTAAATTGTGAAGGTTTGGTGTACTTATATGAGACTAAACGTAAATATGATTTTATATTTTTAGACTTCTATGAAGCAATAAATGAAGAAACCTTACCAGCAATACGTGATATGGTAAAAGCATCTGAAAAAGTACTTTCTAATACCGGGTGTATATTATGCTGGTTTGATAAGTACACACCAGATCAGTATGTAGATGAGTTTTTTGCTTTGTTTAGAACGTATTTACAGCCTGGACATTTAGATCGTAAGGTTAATGGTTTTTAATCATAGCTAGCAGGAATCAAAACCATCTTGAGTGGTTTGGTAGTTCATGGTATATAAATACCGCAAATAGTATTATCTGTGTATGGAATAGCCAACCAGTAATGGTAAATCAAAGACCTTATGCACTTGTAAGGAGACCAACAATTGCTAGTAAAGAATTAAGAAGATTATTTAAAAGGGAGAAAACTTATAATGAAAACTGAAACGTTACATGGGTTAGACAGATTAATAACCAAGGCTCAAGAAGTTCTTGATAAGGTACATAAAGCCTCTGTTTTAACAACAAAGAAAAGAAAAAATTTACAAAAAACTACTTTTTGTGGCCCTGGGAGGTCATTTCCAGTGCCTGATTGTAAACACGTAAGTACAGCAAAAGCTTATTTAGGTAAAAGTAAATTTTCTATAGCTACAAAGAAGAAAATTGCTGCGTGTATAAATAGGAAAGCTAAACAGTTGGGGTGCCCTGGAACTATTCCAGCTAAAGCAGGTATTGAGTTCTCATATAAAATGATGAGTAAAGAAGAACAAAAATTATACGATTCAAAAATATTTGAAAGTACTAAAAAGTTAGTAGAGGCTTCAATAGAGAGTCCAGGGATGGTATTAGATTTTTCTCCAACATGTAAGGGGTGTTAAACTGTGTATGTGGATGTAGGAAAAATGGATTTAACAAGTATTACATAGGCTTAACTTGTTTTTCTTATATAGAGGTATAAATGGTCAAATTTGTTGGTACCATCCTAAAGATATGGTATAATAAAAATTATTTCTGGAACAACGTAGATTGGCCTCGGCTTAGAAGCCCAAATGCTTAAGCATTGAGAGGATGTTAAATGGATCTAGCAGAGTTACGAGTAGCAGCTGAACAATGTACCTTATGTAAGTTATCACAAAATAGTACAATATTTGATAGAGGCAACCAAAAAGCTGCTATTATGGTATGTGGCTCAGCATCAGTAGGTATTGATAATAATATGGAGTTATTCACTAAACGTGAAAATAAATTATTAGCAGCGATTCTAAAAGCTTCTAATTTGACTGATGAACAAATATATATCACTAATTTAATAAAATGTATGACAATGTCTGAAAAGGACATAACACCTTCATGTATAAATGACTGTTTTTCTTTTTTAATGGCTCAAATAGCGTTAATCGGTCCAAAATTAGTTATTGTGTTAGGTAAATTACCATTAGCCACTTTGATGGGAGAGGATGTGAGGACAATGGAGGTAATTAATGGTGTTTTGGTTAGATATGCCAATCATATAGATATATTACCTACTTATCACCCAAACTATATTGCTAAAACTGGTGGTGTAATTAGCGCAAAGTTTAAAGAGTCGGTAAATCATTTTACTAAAGCGCGTAATATGTGTTATTTTTAACTTGATTATTAGTTTTAATTATGTTAAACTTGAACTTATACATCAAATATGAAGTTGGGTAAATTTAAATCATGGAGTTATAAAAATATTTAAAGTGTAGTATATCGGTGCTGGAGTAGCTCAATTGATAGAGCCGCGGTTTTGTAAACCGTCAGATGCAGGTTTGAATCCTGCCTCTAGCTCCATGTACGTATTAACAAATGTTTTGTCAATCTACTATATCGATCCATGTTGATATAAGGAACAAATTACTTGACTTCTTTATATAATCGTGGTACTATGGTGGTAGTGTTTTACCCGCTGTGGTAGTATGTCAATGTAAAACAATTGGGCCTAAAATAGTTTCGATTGGGTATATGAAAGCAAAGAATTCGACGGGATGTAGCTAACTCATCCTTAAAAAGTAGCAACAAACAATAACATGCACTTCTATGCGTGATTTTGCTAAAGATGCTCTTGCAGGTGTGTCTGTAGCAAAAACCTTCGCTGTTTCTGTGTAAACAGTGAGGGGCCGTCAGGCAGCCTTGCAACAGAATGCCTGAAAACAGAATTGTCAGCAATGTAGTATGGTGGAGGGCCGTTTGGTCCCTAAATGTTTAGTCTAAGCATTTTTAAATAATTGGACCTTATCGTCGTCAACTTTTTTGGGAGTAAGTATTCAAGACGCCGGGGCAGTACCGGCTAGGTCCACAATGTAGTATATATCAGAAGTATATCCTCCCTGATAAATAAAAATCAAAATAATTACAGAATAGATTAATGTTACATAAGGCAGTAATTTTTCTATCTCTATAAATCATACTTTCAACATTATAATACTTGACATACATATTGTCACGTGTTATAATGTTGTTATTGAATTTACCTTTAGTACTAAAATCAACTAATTTTAGCCCTGGGAAGGTAATAACTGTGTATGTTTTACATTACATTTATTGTGCTAATTTTACAACAAGGAGCGTTACCATGAATGAGTTACAACGAATTTTGGCTGAAAATTTTGAATGCTATATTAGTAAAAGATACAGAGATGTGCATTCAAAAAATGCACTTCAACTACTTAAGGGTGGACAATTAAGAAAATTTTCTGGAAATACCCAAGAGGAAGCGATGAATAGGCTTATATCTGATACTTGTTATCTAAATGGGTTGACAAACGATGATTTTTCTTTGGTAAAAGGAGACATTAGGGGAAATGGTATTACGGTATCTAATAAAGGTGGTGCTGTGACTGTTGGTGTTGATTGGCATCTCTATATTAAGGGTAAATTAGTGTTAATTAACGAATGTAAGTCCTATTTAGATGCTGCTTTCCTAGCCAGAACACATGCTTATATGAATAAGATTAAGTCTTATAAAGGCAATCGAGGTGTAAAATCAATGGTCACGGCATTGGAAAGAGCAGTAGATATCAATACCTATAATTATTATATGTATGACGACGTCATTGATCGTTGTTATTTTTTCACTGCTGGCACACGTACAAGTTTTAAACCAGTTTATCTCAAAAAATATTGGAAAAATTTGAATCTACATACTATCGCTAACATGATTAAATTCATTGATGGCACTGTAAAAGAAAGTTTAACTTTAAATGCCACCACTAAATAAATTATATAATGAAGAATGTTTAAATGGTATGAACAAATTGCCAGATTCTTGCATAGATATGGTATTTTGTGATTTACCTTATGGAACTACAAATTGTTCTTGGGATTCTGTTTTAGATCTAAAAACTCTGTGGTATCAATACAATAGGGTGGTAAAAGATAATGGTGCGGTTATATTAACTGCTGCACAACCTTTTACTAGTGTGTTGGTACTTAGTAATATTAAATATTTTAAATATTGCTGGGTTTGGGAAAAATCGAAAGCTACTGGATATCTGAATTCTAAAAGTATGCCATTGAGGTCTCATGAAGATGTGTGCGTATTTTATAGAAACCCTCCTGTATATAACCCACAAATGGTTTCTGGTATTCCTTATAACAAAGGTACTGCTTTACGAGAAACTGATGTTTACGGAAAACAATCTTCTACCACAGTGGAGAGTAAAGATGGTATGAGATTCCCAAGAACAAATTTGTATTTTAAAACTGCCGAGAGTGAAGGAGAAGTAATACATCCTACTCAAAAACCAGTCGCACTTATAGAATATTTCATTAAAACTTATTCAACAAAAGGAGACACTGTGCTTGATAATTGTATGGGTTCTGGTAGTACAGCAATAGCATGCTTAAATTTGAGGCGTAATTACATAGGGTTTGAGTTAGAAACCAAGTACTATCACAAAGCATTGAAACGCCTAAACAAACATCAAATCCCGTTATTTTATTAATTGAATTATTAATACGGTGGGAACCACCGGATTACAAGCCTGTGGAGAACGGATAAAATTAGTCCATCTACGAAGCAGGAAGCCCAAAAAGCTTTATCTTTGGGTAGTTCACATCAAAAGTTGGTATAACACATAATAATTAAGGAGATGGGTATGGTTGATAATAATTTGTTATCTAAACTTTATGCGAATTTTGAGCTTAGATCTAGAGAAGGTACTGGTGGTAAGAGATTTAAATATATACCAAGTGACGCAGTTATAGATAGAATGAATAAAGTGTTTCAAGGATGTTGGGGAACAGAGGTTATAGAAGAGAAATTAGTAGAAGATCAAATATTAGTAAAAGTGCGTGTTACAGCTCGCCATCCTGATATAAATCAACAATTTCAGCACGACGGCTATGGAAGTGCTGCTGTGATGAGGTTTAAATCAGGTAAAAATCAAGATAAAATTGTTGATTTAGGAAACATATATAAATCTGCAGAGGCCATGGCAATACGCCATGCTTGTACTAGGTTTGGGGTTGGCTTGTATCTAGAAGGTGATGGCGGTGAATTTTATGAGGGTGGTGAGGTAGTTGGTAATTCGTCTAAGCATGTTACAGTAAAAGAACACCAACCTGTTAATAACAGTAACTCTATGCCTGGCCCAGCACCAATTACTGCAAATACTCGTAACACAAATACCAATAATGCACCAACCAATAGGCATGTTTCGATCAATACTAACAGTCAGCCTGTAAAGTCTGGTATAAAGACACCAGTTGGTACTAAAACTAGCAATTCTGGACCAAAAATACCATCACCAAATGTATCAGTGCCTATTCCTAATTCAACTAGTACAAATAAGGTTAATGCTGGAATCTCTTTTCCAGGGGGAGCACAGTCTATAAATAATAGTATAAATCAGACAACAGAAGCTAAAATAACTGATGTTCAAAAAGCAGCAATTGAAGGTATTTTATCTATTCGTGGAGTAGAATATGAAGATTTAATAACTCAATCATTCACAAAGTTTGGTAT
>VAPK010293634.1_pt1 | contig 13152 bp, 13 predicted proteins | sample 3395031 | NCBI WGS metagenome assembly VAPK01 (sample SAMN08290443, study PRJNA428436) | hydrothermal vent metagenome | isolation source: Deep-sea hydrothermal vent chimney 1 | place: Pacific Ocean: Juan De Fuca Ridge | reverse complement strand
CGTTTCATCTTACCCGGCGTTTCTTCGCCTTCCAAAACACCTCAAACCCGGAGCATGCCTCATGGCCAGTTTTGACACTATAATGAATTCTACCTTGATGCAGAAAGCCTTTGCACTCGACTCACTGTATAGCCGTGTTCTCAGATTGATTATCCCCGTAATTGAACTGGGTCTGAAACTCTGGGTCGCCAATGCCTTTTTTAAATCAGGCCTGACCAAAATACAAAGTTTTGAAACCACCATCATGCTGTTTGAATATGAATACAGCGTGCCCTTTCTCTCCCCCACACTCGCAGCTTATATGGGCACCGCCGCTGAACTGATTTTACCTGTCCTGCTGGTCATCGGCTTCATGGGCCGTTATGCCGCCATGGCCTTATTCGTATTTAATATTGTTGCCGCCACATCTTATCCTGATATCAGTCCGCTGGGCCTGAGCCAGCATTATCTCTGGGGCATGGCGCTGTTAATGGCGGCACTCTATGGGCCGGGAAAATTATCGCTGGATCATTTCATCTGTTCAAAGTGTTCAGGTAGCAACAAATAAGCAGATTATTCTGTATCAGAATAGTCGCAATATGCATTAACGGGAGCGGCTGCCTGCTGCTCCCGGCATCAATTCATTACAAACATGTTCCGCGAAACCTGCACCCGCCTCGGCATATAAATTAAATGCCGCATGCACACCCGCCTGTTTTAAAGCTTCAACTTCATCTTCATATCGAGCCACCGCCGCCACCTTACCGTGGTATCCAATTTCTTTGAGTTGCCGTGCGGCCAATAAATTTTCCTGTGCATTTGGCATAGCCATGACAATTAACTTTACATTATCAAGGTTCAAATTTATCCGGCTCCAGAAATCAGAATCCGTCGCACTACCACGAATCACATTCAAGCCTCGAGCCGTTAATTTTTTTACTTTGGCACCATCAAAATCAACACCCAGTACCTGCGCACCTTCATGTTGCCGAAAAACATCATAAGCCCCACTACCAACGCGCCCCATTCCAAAAACAATTACCCGAGCATCACCTGAGTCAATCTCTTTTTCTTCAGCAATATTATTAGTCGTTTCAAATCGTAATAACCAACTTCGCATATTTACATAAATACGATAGGAGGCACTATTTAACGGTGCTGATACAACAAATGATAAAGCCAGTGCAATCGCAATAATAATCAACCATTCACTATCAAGCCATGCATTGTTAACGCCCACCGCAATAACAATTAAACCAAACTCACTAAAGTTGGCCAAACTTAAAGAACCGAGCAACGAAGTCCGCGTGCGTAAATCAAACCGGCTCATTAACCAGAAAAACAATGCCGTTTTGAATGGAATAAGCAACAATAATAACGCTCCCATAGTCACGGCATTCCAGCTCAATGGGCCGGACAAGCCAATGGAAAGAAAAAACCCCACTAGAAATAAATCCTTAAAACCCAGCAGCTGGCGAGCTAATTCAGGGGCGCGTTGATGGTTAGCTAAAACCACTCCCAGAATTAAGGCTCCCAGATCCCCCTTGACACTCACCATTTCAAATAATTGCGCACCGCCTAATGCCAGGGTTAAACCAAACAAAACCTGTAATTCACCATGACCTGATTTTTCCAGCACTTTATATAACAGCGGTCGAAGTGGAATTAAAGCGAGCAACCCTAAGGCCCAAAGTGATGGGATTTTACCAGTTGATACCGCAAGAAAAACCACTGCACCAATGTCCTGCATAATCAGGATGCCAATTGCAATACGACCATACAGAGAGCTCATTTCGCCTTTTTCATCCAGTACTTTAACCGCAAATACGGTGCTGGAAAAACTCAGGGCAAAAGCAATCAGAGCAACGCTGCTCAAATCCAGCCCGCTAAATATGGACACCCCGACAAGTGCAAAAAGGAGAATAAAACCCGCTGCAAATACGACCGTCGCGAGCATATGCAATGAAGCCACCGCCCAGATTTGCGGCATGAGTAAACTCCGCAACTGTAATTTAAGGCCAATACTGAATAGCAACAGGGTAACGCCCATCCCGGAAAATTCTTTTAGCGTCGGCGTTAGTACGCCGCCACTGGCATAGAGTGCAAACCCGGCCACAAGATAACCCAGCAACGGGGGCAAGCCGATACCTCGCGCCCCAAGCCCGAGTAAATAGGCAATACCAATTGCAACAATATCTGCGTCCAAATCGAATTCCTTTTTCCCGACAAATGAAAGGGGTTTTTATATTCAAGAAAACGCTGCTTAATTCCGTTCGCCCTGAACTTGTCGAAGGAATCAATATTTAATACGATGGCTCCCCTTCATGGTCGACAGGGCTATCCTGAGCAAGGCCGATAAGCTCACCACAAACGACAGAATTAATCAGCATTTCCTTAATACTTACTGTGATATTGTCGATAAACAGCAATAGAACATCCACAAAGAATATAACATTGAAGCCGCACCAGAGATATAAAATGAGCTTACAAGTCACGCTAAAACCCAGTGGTCATCAATTTAATGTTGAATTTGGTGAGACTCTGCTCGAAGCCGCACTGCGAAGCGGAATCAGCCTTGAGTACAACTGCAATAATGGTACGTGTGGAAAATGTCAGGCCAGCCTGGTTGATGGTGAGATAGCCGAAACCCTGCATTCTGATTTTGTTTTTAAAAATACCGGCAAGGTAGAGAAGCAAATTTTGCTCTGTCGCTGTAAACCGGCAACTGATCTCATCCTCGAAGCCCGCGAAGCCCGCAATGCTGATGAAATTCCCGAGCAGAGCATACAAACTCAGGTCTATCGTATTGAAGAGGCCAGCGGTGACATCCGACTGTTACAATTACGCACCCCACGCAGTCAATCCCTGCAATTTCTCGCTGGCCAGCATGTTCGGCTCGAAGTCGATGGTTTATCTGCACGCCATAAATCCATTGCCAGTTGTCCGTGCAATGGAATGTACCTACAATTTCATTTTCGCAATAACCCCGACAATGAATTTTCAAATTATATTTTCAATCAGGTAAAAACGAAAAATAAAATCACCGTCACCGGCCCCTATGGTGATTTTCATCTTGATGAAGATTCACCACGCACTATTATTTTTATTGCCTATGAGACTGGCTTTGCACCCATCAAAAGTCTGGTTGAACATGCACTCGCACGCGAAATGTCACAGGACATACACCTATACTGGCTGAGCCGGACAAACACAGCGCACTATCTAGAAAATTACTGTCGTGCCTGGTCAGATGCGGAAGATAATTTTTATTATCATAGCGTCACTCTTGCAACCGATGTTGACGCGCAGATACCGCAGCAATTAGAACATTGGGGTGACTCACTATTGGATAAACATCCTGCTCTGTCCATCTGTGATATTTATATCAACGGCCCCGATAAAAAATTTAAGCAGCTAAGTAACAAGCTAATCGAAAATGGCTTACCCAGGGCACAACTGCATATTGACAATATGCAGCGCTATTAAATAACCTGAACTCAGGATAGGCCAAACGCAACAAAAAAGAAGGTTAAAATCTTAGATACCGTCATTCCGGTATATTTTACTGATAAGCCAGCTCAGGGCCGAGCAGAAAATCAAGCATTTCAAAGCCATGTGCTTCCAGCTCAGCAGCAATATCCTCCCAGTCATAATCGGCATTTTCTTCTTCAACCCGTGCGATCACGCCGGTGACATAGCGATAGGCTTCCTGCTCTTCAAAGTCATCCGGCACCTGCACTAGTTGAATAGCGCTGGCTTTCGTTGCCGGTAGGATCATTAATTTTGACTTCATTCATTTACTCCATTGTCATAATTTAGCTTGCAGGTATTAATCGTTGCATAAATATTTGCATGTATTTTATCCCATCACCCCAACCCTATTCCAGAGGGAGAGGAGGGATTCTGGTTCCCACGGTCTCCGTGGGAACCCATATCTCGCATCACCTTGTCACCCCCGTATGCATTCCCACACAGAGCATGGGAACGAGGTTAAATTATAGTGGCTAAAAAACAGCAGCGGGAGGGGGGGGGTATGGTGCAAATACTTATGCAACAATTAATACAACGGCAGGTTCGACTGACGTTTAATCTACAGGATAGCCTATTTGTCAATCACATGGCCGCTTATCATCGTCCGGCCAGCCGACCAGATAATACATTTAACCCCTTCTGAAGAACGTGCTGGCCCCATCACCCGAGCAGCATAACAGCGTTGCCCCGGCTCAGCCTGCGCCATTGCCGAAGCGGCAGAATCCATCACTGTCACATTGGTTTCCGGGTAGCGTTTACGATGCCGGCCCGGCACATATACCACCGCAAAAACTTCTGCCGTTACCGCCGTCTCTGAGTCAATATAAATGCCTTTCATTACCGCTATTCCAACCCCGCCCTACAGGAAATAGGGTCATAATATGGTATTATTCGGAATTATTAAAATTTTTAGCGAGAGATATCATGCAAATAGCGGAAAATCGGGTCGTCACCCTTAATTACACCCTCAAAGATAACGAAGGCAATGTCATTGACAGCGCAGATGATGGCAGCTTTGCCTATCTGCATGGTGCGGCCAATATTATTCCCGGACTGGAACATGCCCTGCTCGACAAAGCCGCCGGCGATGAGCTTTCCATTACCGTCGAACCGGAACAGGGCTATGGTGAACGTAACGAAAGCATGACGCAAGTTGTGCCGCGTAAGATGTTTGAAACCGATGATGAAATTGCGGTCGGTATGCAGTTTCACGCCGAGTCGCCTGAAGGCCAGCCTATGAGTGTCACGGTCATTAGCGTGAGTGATGACGAAGTTACCATTGATGGCAATCACCCGCTGGCCGGCACGGTTCTTAATTTCGACGTTAAAGTATTAGCCGTTCGTGAAGCCACAGCAGAAGAACAGGAACATGGGCATGCCCATGGTGAAGGCGGTCATCAGCACTAAACCATTAGCGCATCCACACAACAGCCTGAATTCAAAATATTTTCACCACAGAGAACACGAAGGTCACAGAGAAAACAATTATTTTTAAAATATATTAAACCTCCGCGTCCTCTGTGGTGAATATTGTTTACAACACGGTTTCTTACTTTTCTTCCTGATGCGCGTAAAGGCGACTATACAAACCGTTGCTGCGAATCAAGTCTTCGTGCACGCCTTCTTCGATTATCTGCCCGTCCTCAAACACATAAACCCGATCCGCCTGTTTTACCGCACTCAATCGATGAGCAATGATCAAGGTAGTGCGTGGTTGCAGGAAGTCACGCATGGCCGCATGCAGGCGGGCCTCGGTGGCCGCGTCTAATGCCGAGGTGGCTTCATCCAGAATCACCACTTTCGGTTCAGTCAGCAGCATACGCGCTATGGCTAAACGCTGACGCTGTCCGCCAGACAGACGCACGCCCTGTTGCCCAATAAGGGTATCCAGTCCCGCCGGCATGGCCTGTACCACATCCTCTAACTGGGCGGTCTCCAGCGCCTGCCATAAGTGCTGATCCGTCAGTGTCAGTCCCAGACTTAAATTCTGGCGTACTGTGTCATTAAACATTGCGGGATGTTGCATCACCGTGGCTACATTGTCACGCACCACATCCAGACCAATCTCAGTCACCGGCACGCCATCAAAATACAGTGCACCCTGTTGCGGGGGATACATGCCGAGTATCACCTGCACCAGCGTGGACTTGCCTCCACCACTGGCACCCACTAAGGCCACGGTTTCTGCCGCACGGATATCCAGGTTCAGATGACGCAACACAGGCTCACTATCCTCCCCGTAACTAAAGCAGATGTCGTGCATGCTAATGCCAACGGTTTGCTTGCCTGAAAAGGGGTTGTGCAAATGCGGGTATTTCGGTTCCTGTTGCAACTCAAACAAATAATTAATTCGGTTCATCGCCGCCTTCGCCGCATACCAGGCATACTGAATATTCAGCACATCCTGCACCGGCCCCATCATAAACCAGAGATAGCCAAACACCGCCATCATCTCACCCACACTGAGATCGGAAAACACTACCATCAACATACTGATGGCTCGAAATACGTCAAAGCCAAGCAGAAAAATACCAAAGGAAAAACGGTTAGCCGCATCGGTCTTCCAGGAAAAAGCAGCGGAATGCTGTTTGATTTTTTCAGCCTCGGCTTTTACCCGGCCCAGATAATGACGCTCACGATTGCCCGCGCGGATTTCGTGAATGCCATCCAGCGTTTCCACCAGAGCTTGCTGAAAAATTTCAAAGGCACTATTTTCTCGCATCTTTAAATGCTTGACCCGTTTACCCAATACCACGGTGAAATAAATCACCAGCGGATTCATCAACAGAATAAACAGTGCCAGTTGCCAGTGCATCCACAACAGAATAACGGTTATGCCAACCAGGCTCAGTATCGAAACCAGCGTTTTACTGAGTGAGGCACCAACAAATTCGTCAATAACATTGAGATCGGTCACAAAGCGAGAGGATACCGCGCCACTACCCAGGGTCTCATATTCCGCCATGGAAATACTTTGCAGACGATCCAGCAAGCCCCGGCGCATCCGATAGGTCACATCTTTTGCTATCAGGGTAAAACGCATGGTCTGCCAGACACTCATCAGCAAACCCAGCAGACGCAACACCACGGTCATCACGAGAATACTCACAATATATAAAACCGGCCCATGCCAGGACACGGGAAAAAGAGAATCCATCAGCATCACCAGCGTAGCTGGCTTCTGCAGCAGTACCTCGTCAACCAGTAAGGGCATTAATAAGGGAATCGGCACCGTCGCCAGCACCGCTAAAATGGCAACCGCGTGAGCGAGAATCAGATCCCGTCGATGCTCTTTCGCCACCGTAAAAATAGTGCCCCAGTCATAGTGGCCGGAATCCGATGTGGCGCTATTTTCCTGTGTTGATGCTGAGCCGGTTTGTTGCATGCTTTATACATTACTCGTTATTGGTGAATTAATGCCGTGTGTTCTGTGCGGGTATGGCTTTAAGCGTATGACCTGGTTTTGTACGACTGAAGCCGTGCCTACAGATTCAGGCAGGAGCTTGGTATAATAAGATTCTATCGGCTCAGCACGTAAATGAGAATATCCCCACTAAATGAAATCTCGACCCAAACATTCGACTCTGGCTCGATCCGGTCAAACTGAGTCTACCCCTGTACGGCCTCGCTACCTGATCATCGACGTACTGCGTGGCATCGCGATTGCAATGATGTTTCATTATCACTTCAGTTTTGATCTTAACCACTTCGGCTTTATCGAACAGGACTTTTATCGTGATCCGTTCTGGATAAATTATCGCACTCTTATCGTCAGCCTGTTCCTCGGTCTGGTGGGGGTCAGTCTTTCCCTCGCCAGCCGACAGCATTTTAATCCGCGTTCCTATTTCCGCCGTCTGGGGCTGCTGATATTTTTTGCCGCGCTGGTCAGTATCGGCAGTTACGTACAGTTTGCCGATCGGATGATTTTTTTCGGCATTCTGCATTTCATTGCCGTGGCCAGCGTACTGGGTCTGGCCTTCGTCCGTTTTTACTGGCTAAACCTGCTGCTTGGCATCGGCCTGATTATCCTCGGCTCCCAGTTTCAACATGCCTTCTTCGACCAGCCCTGGCTACAGTGGCTGGGGATGATGACCCATAAACCTTTCACCGAGGATTATGCGCCCCTGCTACCCTGGTTTGGCGTGGTTCTGCTCGGCATGTTTGTGGGCAAACTTCTATTTCAAAAGCATCCACAGCTCTGGCTGCAAAACTGGCAAAACACAAATCCGCTACCCCTGAGCCGCAGCTTGAGCTTTGCCGGTAAACATGGGTTAATCATTTATATGCTTCACCAGCCTGTTTTCATGGGGCTGCTGTACCTCCTTTCCCTCACCATAGCGTAACCATTATTATGAACACTCCCTGTACTGCCAAAGCAGGCAAACAACCCCCCGAAGAAATTATTGCCTATCAGCTGCATGGTAACTGTTATCTCAACATTACCTGGCACTGCACCCTGCGTTGTGCCTTCTGCCCTAAATATAATGGTGAATGGGTAGTGCAGGGCTATGATCTTCGCTTGCTGCGTGAGCCTGAGGTTGATGAGGTTATCAATGCTATCGGCAATCCTGAACCTTATAAACAAATCGTCTTCTGTGGCCTTGGTGAACCAACCATGCAACTGGACAACCTGCTCGAGATTGCCCGGCAACTAAAAGCGGAACATCCCAGTACCCAGATCCGCATTAATACCGACGGCCTTGCAAATCTGGTTTATGATGAGGATGTCACGCCCCGGATGGCCGGATTGATCGATGAGCTATCTATCTCCATGAATGCCCAGAACGAAGCTGTGTACATACAACATTGTCGCCCCAAACGAGAGGGTGCCTTTGCTGCCATGCTGGATTTTTCTGTTCGCGCGATGCAGCATGTACCGACGGTGAGCTTAACTGCGATTGACGGACTCGAAGGTGTGGACATTAGCGCCTGTGAAAAACTCTGTGAGCAGCGTGGCCTGAACTTCCGCCGCCGGGTACTGGATATCGTCGGTTAAAAAACGCCCCTCCCGCGATGAACATGTACGGCTGAAGCCGTAACCACTTTCATAAAGTTGCCATATTCACGTCACATCAGCGACACATTGCTTGCCTATATTCTCGGTATGTTCAATACAGAGGATATGCACATGCCAAAGTATCGCCTTTTAAATCTGGAAAAAACAACACCGCCCAGTAACGCAAGAACAAAACGCTGGTACCGCTATACCATCACTAACGGTATCAATGAAATCAACGGTTTCCGTTCGGGAACAGAAAAGGAAGTCAGGGAGTTTAGCCGCGACTGCATCAAACATCTGAACAAGGATATTAAACACACTGAGCGGCCACACAGTTTCCGCCCGGCCTACATGCATTATGCTTATGAAATGAGTCTGTAAATCATCATCTGGCAGGGTGGGCAAGTAAAGGAAGTACCCATGCGAATAAATCAGAACATTTGATTTAACCCAGGCATGGCGGACTGAAGTCCACCCTAGCGGGACAGATCAACTCACAATACAGCGAAGAAAAATATCCAGTTCATCATTGATAAAATGCTCGCGATCCCAGAGTCGGGAACTTAATAGTTCCCGGCTTTCTTCTGGCACCACATAAGCCAGCGCATTAATACCCATTCCATTTTCAACTATGACCCGCAACTTACGTTTTTCATAGCAGGTATCTTCATATTCATCCAGTCGTGCCATTAGCACATCATCCAGATCCAGATACAGGGTTCCGCTAATACTCGCGCCTACTTCGGGTATAATGCCCGGATAGGCCTGATCTTTCAGCAGGTAACGAGCATAGCCTTCAAGGTGAGCCGGCATGCCGGTGAGCACCTGACCTGTTATAATCTGCACCACCTGGGGGATTTCAAGCGTGCCGTAGGTAAAAAGGTTAATATTCATGGGCGCGTAGTGTAAAAGAATTTCCCCAAAGGGTACACGGCTCTCTCCGCTATTTATTTAACGTTAACACAGCCACTCAGAACACCACACAGCTAATGACAAACAATGAATTAATCCCCGGCCAACGCTGGATCAGCGACTCAGAACCTGAACTGGGTCTAGGTGTGATTACCCAATCCGACATACGCACCGTCAGCCTGCATTATCCGGCCAGTGAAGAATCCCGCGTCTATGCCCGCGAAGGCGCGCCCTTAACCCGGGTGCGTTTCAGCCCTCACGATAGCATTGAAGATGTTAAAGGCATCAAGATCAAGGTCAAAAAAGTCAAAGAGATTGATGGCCTGCTAGTTTACAGCGGTGAAGATGAGAATGGTGAATATCACCATATTAAGGAAGGCTATCTCAATCATGCGATGAAGCTGAACAAGCCCCGTGATCGTTTATTCAATCTGCAACTGGACAAAAACAGCGCCTACGAGCTGCGTTACATTACCCTGAACCGGCTTCATACTTTACTGCCCTCACCCATTCGCGGCCTCGCCGGTGCCCGCGTCAGCCTCATCCCACATCAATTATTCATTGCCCAGGAGCTGGCTTCACGCACGGCTCCCCGAGTCCTGCTGGCCGATGAGGTGGGGCTGGGGAAAACCATTGAGGCGGGACTAATCCTGCACCAGCAACTACTCAATGGCCGTGCCCGCCGCGTGCTGATCATGCTGCCGGAAACCCTGCAGCATCAGTGGCTAGTGGAAATGCTGCGCCGCTTTAATCTGCGCTTCAGTATTTTCAACGAACAGCGCTGTGAATCACTGCAACATGATAATGAAAACCCGTTTCACAGTGAGCAGCTGGTTCTTTGCACACAAAAATTTTTGCAGGACAGCCCCCAGCGCCGGGAACAAATTCTGGCCGGTAACTGGGATACTCTGGTGGTAGATGAAGCTCACCACCTGCAATGGCAGCCGGGCAATCCCAGCCCGGAATATGAACTGGTCGAAGCTCTAAGCCGGGTCACGCCAGGGGTGCTTTTGCTGACCGCCACTCCAGAGCAACTGGGAGCTGAAGGTCACTTCGCCCGCCTGCGCCTGCTCGATCCGGATCGTTTTTTCAGTCTTGAAGAGTTTCTTGCCGAGGAAAGTCTGTACGCACCTATCGCCCATGCGGTTGAAGATCTACAGGAACGCGGTTACTTAAATGAAGCTAATCAGCAAGCCCTTAAAATTGCGCTGGCAGACAATCCGCACAGCCTGAATCTGATTAAACAGCTTGAAGCTGCCGATGCCGAACAACGTGCAGAAGCCACCGAATCACTGATCAGTCTACTACGTGATCGCCACGGCACCGGACGCATTTTATTTCGCAACACTCGCAATACCATCAAAGGTTTTCCTAAGCGTGAACTACAGGCTTTTCCCTTAGCCGTCGAAGCCGATGAATACCTGCCTACCATTCTTCAAGCCACGCGGGATGCCACCCCGCACGCGGATATTGCCCGCTTCGCGCTGACCCCGGAACGTATCTATCAGGAATATAAAAAAGACAGTCAGGCTGACTGGGTGGATCTCGATCCCCGGGTTGACTGGCTTTACCAGATGGTAAAAAGCCTGCGTGGTAAAAAGGTGCTGGTGATCTGCGCCTCGGCCACCACCGTGCTCGAACTCGAAGCCACGCTGCGCCAACGCCACGGCATGCATGCCGCCGTATTCCATGAAGCCATGAGCATCATCGAGCGGGATCGCGCCGCCGCCTGGTTTGCCGATATGGAAGACGGCGTGCAAACCTTGCTCTGCTCAGAAATTGGCAGCGAGGGTCGTAACTTCCAGTTTTCTCATCATTTGATCATGTTCGATTTACCGCTGAATCCGGATTTACTGGAACAGCGTATCGGCCGGCTGGATCGCATCGGCCAGACTCATGCCATCCAGATTCTGGTGCCATATCTGGAAGGCAGCGCGCAGGCCATTATGCTCGACTGGTATCATCAGGGCATCGATGCCTTCACCCAAACCTGCCCGGCCGGACAAAGCGTATACCAGCAGGTGGAGACTAAATTGCTCCATCTGCTACTGCAACCTGAAAACAGCGAGAGTGCAAAACAGGCACTGCTGCAACAGACCCAACCACTATTCCGCGAAGTGTCTCTACGCCTGAAACAGGGACGAGATCGACTATTGGAATTAAACTCTTTCCGCGCAAGCGAAGCACATAAGATTGTCTCCCTGCTGGAAAAACAGGATCAGGATTCTGGCTGCGCCGACTACATGCAACTGGTCTTTGATACCTATGGGGTGGACTACGAGCAACATGATTTCAAAAGTCATGTCGTACATCCGAATGATCACATGCTAGTCCCACATTTCCCTGAACTGCCTGAAGAAGGCATGACCCTGACCTACTCACGTACGCATGCGCTGGTGCATGAAGATCAACATTTTATGAGCTGGGAACATCCGATGGTCAGCGGCGTCATGGATCTCATCCTTAGCAGTGAACAGGGCAATGCTGCGTTAGCTATTTGCAAACATCCAAAACTCAAAACCGGTGACATCTTACTAGAATGCCTGTTTCGTATCGAAGCATCCGCTCCTCGAAAATTGCAGATTAACCGCTTCCTGCCGCCGCAATTGATCCGTCTGCTGGTGGACACCCAGCTCAAAGATCGTAGTGAAGCAATTCCGATTAATGAGTTGGAAACCCTAAGTGTCGAACTCGATGCCTATACCCTGCGTCAGATCATCGACAGCCAGCAGGGCAACTTGCGACAACTGATCAAACACGCCGAGACCCAGGCTGCTGAACAACTCCCCCTGATTCTAGATCGTCATACCACACGAATGCAGAAACAGCTGGGTGATGAAATACAACGTCTGCAGGAACTGCAGCGGGTCAATCCCAACGTGCGGGATGAAGAAATTAATTTTCTTGAAACTCAACGCGACCAACTGGCTGAACATATACAACAAACCGGCCTGCGGCTGGATGCATTGAGGTTGATTATTGCCGCCTGATTACTCGGCCTTCTGCCCTCTCCCGCAGGCGGGAGAACACCACATAGCACATAGAGCACATAGGGGTCAGGTCTTGCAGTGACACATCAATTCAAATTATTGCATTACAAATAGAGTAGAGAGCAGCGTAAATACTATATACATAGTATTTACGCAACTCCCCCTCATCAAACCGGACGTGCGATTTTCCCGCATACGGCTTTCCGATATTTTTCTTCTCAAGCATGCACAGCTTTCCACTTTGGTGTTATTGGCGGTTTATATAACTGTAAATGATCATATAAATATTTCCTTGGAAACTTATGATATGCCGCACCTCTGTTCTTAAGTTTATGCCTGCATCTTAAATGGAGTCGTAGACTTTCTTCCATGTAATATCTGACCTGCTTTATCCTTTTGTGGCCATGTCCATAATAAAAATAATGACTCCAGCCTCGGACTGTTTCATTAAGTTTGTCTACGATGCCATTAATGGATACCGGATTCATATCCTTTCGAGTATAAAATTTTATTTTCTGCTTGTCAGTCTGTACTCGATTGAAAAGTGTCAGTTTTCCCCTTCAAGTCAGAGGGTCAACATCCTCAATAAGTTAACGAGGCTAATACCTGTTCACTTGCGTTACGGCCTGTCGCTTTGCCCTTACAAAACTTACAGCATTTAATTACTCAAATACTGCTTTGTGGTGCTACCGGGATGAATGGGCAATTCCCCGGACAGGACTTTAACCTGCTAGATAAGTT